>Ga0233420_10000014_pt1 | contig 83814 bp, 84 predicted proteins | sample Watercolumn_Mata_4_FD_183009 | JGI IMG/M metagenome (GOLD analysis project Ga0233420, IMG submission 183009) | Freshwater microbial communities from Lake Matano, South Sulawesi, Indonesia - Watercolumn_Matano_2014_102_MG | ecosystem: Environmental > Aquatic > Freshwater > Lake | place...
TAGGCGCAGATACTGTCTGGGTAAATGCGGAGGATGCCTCGCGCACAGATATAAAATATCTGACCGAATTTGCGATTCAAGCCAAGCAGGCGGGGGCAAGCAGGATTCGTTATTGCGATACGCTAGGATGCGATACCCCGTTTAGTATATACGAGCGCATAAAATCACTCGCCGAAGCAGTAGATCTGCCTATTGAGGTGCATTGCCATAATGATTTAGGCATGGTGGTTGCTAATTCTATCGCGGGAGCCAAGGCAGCTAATGACGCCGGGGTAGATGCCTATATTAATACTTGTGTCAATGGCATGGGGGAGCGTGCAGGCAATGCAGACCTGGTCTCGGTAATCTTAGCGATTAAGTTTGGCCAGGGGATGCAGGGGTATGTTTTAGATGAAAAGGTGGACTTGAAAATGGCCTGGAAGATTTGTAAATATGCCTCTTATGCTTTTGGCGTGCCGATTCCCATTAACCAGCCTGGCGTGGGGGCCAATGCCTTTGCCCATGAATCCGGGATTCATGCCGACGGAGCATTAAAAGACAGGCGTAATTATGAGCTTTATGATTATGAGGAATTAGGCCGCGGAGAGCCGGAGATAATTGAGACAGGCAGAAAGATTACCGCCGGAGAATACTCCGGGATTAAGGGTTTCCGCAATGTTTATGAGAAATTAGAGGTGGTCTTTAAAGATGATGCTGAGGCTACGCGCATATTGGAGCTGGTGCGTTATGCCAATGTGCATAATCAGAAGCCGTTAGTGGACGATGAGTTGAATTTTATTGCCAGATATCCGGACATCGCGCATAAGATTTTTACTATGACGCCGTGATATGTTTATAAAGAAAAGATAGCGCATAGAATATAGGTAAAACCTAAAGAGAGAGAAAAATGAATATAGTTATCGTAGGGATGCAATGGGGGGATGAGGGGAAAGGCAAGATAATCGATATTCTTTCCCAGAAGGTAGATTATATTGTACGCTACCAGGGCGGCAACAACGCCGGGCATACCGTGGTGGTCGCAGAGAAGGAGTATATATTCCATCTTATACCTTCGGGGATATTGCATGCCGGGAAAATCTGCTGTATCGGTAACGGGGTAGTGATTGATCCGGAGGTCCTTTTGCACGAATTAGATGATTTGCGTAAAAACGGGGTTGATTTTGCGCGGCGTTTTAAGATCTCTTCCTTAGCGCATTTGATCATGCCTTACCATAAGAATTTAGACCAATTACGCGAAGGTAAAAGAAAGAATAAAATCGGCACTACCGGCAGGGGCATCGGTCCCTGCTATGCGGATAAAATCAACCGTTGCGGCATCCGCATGGTGGATTTGTCTAATCCGGCTGTTTTTAGAGATAAACTCAAAGATAACCTAAAAGAAAAGAATGAAATCTTTAAGAAGGTATACCGGCATCCGGGTTTTAGTTTTGAGAAGATATACCGCAAATATCTTGATTACGGCAAATTATTTTCTCCTTATGTATGCAATACCGCCCTGCTGTTAAATAGGGCTACCGATAAGAAGCTAGATATCCTCCTGGAGGGCGCACAGGGGACATTTTTGGATATTGATTTTGGGACATATCCTTTTGTTACCTCTTCTTCGGCAACATCAGGCGGAGCATGTATTGGTACAGGTATATCTCCGGTTAAAATTGACAAGGTAGTGGGTGTTTGTAAGGCTTATACTACGCGGGTCGGAGAAGGGCCATTCCCTACAGAGTTTGCTCCTGATTTTGGCAAATTTATGCGTGACAAAGGTAAAGAGTTTGGTGCGACAACCGGCAGGCCGCGCAGGTGCGGTTGGTTTGATGCGCTGATCGCCAGGGAATCCGTGATGCTTAATGGCATATCGGAGTTGGCGATTATGAAAATGGATATCCTGGATGGCCTGGATAAGGTTAAGATTTGCACTGCCTATAAATATAAAGGTAAAATAATCAAAGAATTCCCGCATGATTTTGAAGTGTTGAGTAAGTCCACCCCGGTTTATAAAGAAATGCCTGGTTGGCCTAATCAGGATAATAAGCCAAGCTCATTTAAAGAGTTACATCCTAATGCCCGGGCATATCTTCTGCAGCTGCAGTCGTTGCTCAAGGCCAAAATAACCATGGTTTCAATAGGTTCTGCCCGCAAAGATACCCTATTTATTTGAGTTGCAGCCCGATATTAAAATAGGAACAGTTGTTCCTATTTTAACTCTTGACTATGGTAAGGGGTTATGTTATATTTAAATTTCAATTAAACAGGCTAGGGAGCTGTGGTTTGCCCTCCCGAAAGCCGAAAGCCAAAGGAGAGTCAGTATGAGAAATAATCTTTTCAAATTCACATTGGTTTCATTATTAACTTTAGCTTTAGCGGGTTGTAGTTTTGTTTTTCAAAAGGGCAGGCGCTCTGATGCCCAGAAAATTGAAGAGTTAAACGCTCAGCTTGATGAGCTCTTACGCTCTAAGAGTATGCTTGAACAAAAGTTAGGACAAGAGATAAATGATAAGCAGATAAAGCTGCAAATGATGGAGAAGGGCCTGGTGATTACCGTAGTGGGCGATCTTTTATTTGATTCCGGAAAGGCTCAGATTAGAACCGAGGCTTACCCTTTATTAGATAAGGTGTCAGCGATCTTAAAAGATAACATGCGGCAGTTTAATGTGGGTATAGAGGGCCATACGGACAATGTCCCGATTAAGCTTTCGGGTTGGAAATCTAACTGGGAGCTTTCTACTGCGCGGGCCTTAAGTGTTTTACATTATTTAGTCAAGGACCAGGGGATTGCTCCGGAACGTTTATCGGCAATCGGTTACGGTGAATACCGGCCCGTGGATACTAATGAGACTGCAGATGGCCGTAAACAGAATCGCAGGGTAGAAATAGTCATCCTGCCCAATGTTACTAAGGTTAAAGGTGATTCTAAATATGGGAAGAGCCCTGAGGCAGATACATCTGAGATTAAAGAGCCTCAAGAGAATCTCAAGTAGGACAATCAAGGTTTCTTAATTACTGGAAAGTTATACTGAGAAGATGGAAGAAGGTTTAAAGAATCGCATAGTAGTTATTTTAGCAATACTGTCAGCAGTATTTTTTTTCGGTACGCTCAGCTCTTGCAATAACGCGATGCGTCAAAAAGCCAGCCGCGATAAAGAGTTGGCGGCGCGCCTTCAACTGGAAGAGAGGGTGAGCAAATTCTCTCAGGAAAGATCGGCTTTAGAGGAGAAGGTCAAGGCAAAGGAAAAAGAGGCCGCAGAGGCAAAAACCTCACTCGAAGAAGTAAAAAAAATCCTGGTTCAGGAGCAGTTAGTAAACCAGAGCCTTAAAGAAGAGTTGCAGAAGGTAACTAAAAAATGAAATAAGGGGAGTTTGGATGATGCAGTAATTGTTCTGTAAAAAGGGGAGATAATCCCCCTTTTCATTAGAAGGAGGTGGCTGATGAGGATATTAAATAAAGTAAAAGAGAAGCTCAAAAAGATTATTCCTGTCAGGTTTACTTCTTTGAAGTCGACGAAAAAGAAGTCCGCCGCTACAGAAACAGGTCCCTTATCACCTAAGGAGATTCCGGGTTTTCAGGAAACCATTGCTGTGAATACAAAATTTTCTCATCCGGAGGATAGCCGCCGCAGAAGCACTATGCCTCAAGAGCTGCCCTCTTGTTATGACCAGGATAAGATTATTTTACAGGTGCGCGATCCGCGTTGGCTGCATACTTACTGGGAGCTAAGAAATCAAACCATCGAAGGCTTAAAGAATAAGCTGGGCGATGATTTTTACCGCGCAAGAAAGATCTTAAGGGTCTATGATGTTACTAATATCATCTTCAACGGTTTTAATGCCAACAGTTTTTTTGATATTCAGTACAATGATTTTGCAAATAGCTGGTATATTGATACGGCCGGCCCGGGGCGATCTTGGTGCGTGGATCTGGGGTTGATGTTAACCGACGGCAGGTTCATTACCATTTTGCGTTCTAATGTGGTACAGACTCCTTTAGACGGACCATCCTGGATTACAGATGAGGAGTGGATGATTCCCGAGGATATCTTTGCCAGGCTTTATGGCATGGGTTTTGGTTTAGGTAAGAGTTCGCCGGTAGGAGGGGCCTGGCAGCAGCGCCTGAAACAGGGGTTGTTTAGTTCGGGCATATCCTCAAGCCCTGTAAGAAAAGAGGTTAAAGAGAGAAGCTTCTGGATGAAGGTTGATTGCGAATTAATTGTTTACGGAGCAACTCAGCCTGATGCAAAGGTTACAGTGCAGGGGGAGCCGATTAATTTAAGGCCGGATGGAACTTTTACCTTGCGTTATTATTTGCCTGACGGAAAACAGGTCATCCCGGTGAAGGCGACCTCCGCGGATAAATTAGAAGAGCGCGTTATTACTCCTATCGTTACGCGGGAAACCAGATAAAATATGCCTAAAGGATACCTTTGTATAGTTCTACATGGACACCTGCCTTTTGTGCGCCATCCGGAGCATGAGGATTTCTTAGAAGAGGATTGGCTTTATGAGGCAATCACTGAGACTTATGTGCCGCTTATCTCTGTTTTTGAAGGATTAGTTAACGACGGGATAGACTTCCGCATTACGCTTACCTTAAGCCCTACGCTTATCTCCATGCTCTCAGATTCTTTATTGCAGGAGCGTTATTTAAAGCACATAAATAAACTCATTGAGTTGACCCAGAGGGAGATGGAGAGGACAAGGTGGCAGGAGCCATTCAGGCGTCTGGCAGAGATGTATTTTCATAAGTTTTCGCATGCCAGGGATACCTTCCAGAGGTATAGCTGTAACCTGGTGTACGCCTTTAAGAAATTTCAGGATTTAGGCAAGGTTGAAATAATTACCTGTGGCGCTACGCATGGGTTCTTTCCGCTTATGGATGTCTGCCGGGATTCGGTGCGCGCCCAGGTTAAAGTGGCAGCAGGGCATTATGAAAGCGTGTTTGGCAGAAGGCCGCGGGGTATCTGGCTGCCGGAATGCGGTTTTCTCCCCGGGCATGATGAGATACTGCGTGAAGCCGGCATACGTTATTTTTTTACTGATTCCCACGGCTTGCTGCACGGCAGCCCGCGCCCCAAATACGGTGTATTTGCCCCGGTTTATTGCAAGGGTACGGGAGTAGCTTGTTTTGGCAGGGACCTGGAATCATCAAAGCAGGTTTGGTCTTCTATCGAGGGATACCCTGGAGATTATAACTATCGGGAGTTTTACCGCGATATTGGTTTTGACCTGGAGTTTGAATATATTAAACCCTATATACATCCCGATGGGGTGCGCATTAATACAGGGGTAAAATATTATCGTATTACCGGCACAGGAAACCATAAGGAGCCCTACGTTCCGGAGTGGGCAAGGGAGCGTGCAGCAGAGCATGCAGGGAACTTTATGTTTAACCGCCAAAAGCAGGCCTGCTATCTCAATGACCTTATGGGTAAGCCGCCGATTATTGTTTCTCCGTATGACGCCGAGCTTTTTGGGCATTGGTGGTATGAGGGGCCGATGTGGCTGGATTTTCTTTTTCGTAAAGTTGCCTGTGACCAGAATGAAATACGCATGATTACTCCTCCGGAGTATTTAGCGGAGAATCCGCGTAATCAGGTTATTACTCCCTCGCTTTCCAGCTGGGGCTATAAAGGGTATTCGGAGATGTGGCTGCAAGGCGCAAATGACTGGATCTATCGGCATCTGCATGTGGCTTCAGAACGCATGAGCGAACTGGCCAGGGGTTATCCGGCTGCCCAGGGTTTATTGCGCCGGGCATTAAACCAGGCATTGCGCGAGTTGCTTTTGGCGCAAAGTTCGGATTGGGCATTTATCCTGGGGACAGGCACGCATACCAGCTATGCGGTGCGCCGTACCAAGGACCATCTTTTAAGATTTAACCGGATTTATGAAGATATCAAGGCCAATAATATCAACGAGAATTGGCTTTCAGATATTGAGCATAAAGATAACCTCTTCCCTAATATAGATTACCAGGTGCATCAGTAGTATGCAGGAAAATCTCAAAATCCCTAAGCATATAGCTTTTATTATGGATGGCAATGGCCGCTGGGCAAAAGAAAGAGGCTTAAGCCGTACAGCCGGTCATCGTGAAGGGATAAAACGCGTAAAAGAAATTATCCGCAGCGTCGGCCAATTAGGTATCCAAGTAGTTACCTTTTTTGCCTTTTCAACAGAGAATTGGTCCCGGCCAAAGAATGAGGTTAGCATGCTTATGCGTTATCTGGGTAATTTTCTGGATAAAGAGATCATTGAGCTGCATAAGAATAACGTGCGTTTTGTGGTTATCGGTAGAAATGACCCCATCCCTAAATATTTACAGGCGAAGATTATTAAAGCCCAGGAGAAGACAGCCGGCAATACCGGTTTAAAGGTTGTTTTGGCTTTAAATTATGGAGGCAGGCAGGAGATTGTAGATGCTGCCAAGAGTTTTGCCGAAGATGTATTAACTGCCAAGGTAAAAATTGAGAGTTTGGAGGCGGAGCAATTTAGCCGATACCTTTATACCGCAGATATCCCCGACCCCGATCTTTTAATTCGTACCAGTGAAGAGATGCGCATCAGTAATTTCCTGCTTTGGCAGCTTTCGTATACCGAGTTTTATTTTTCTAAGAAATTATGGCCGGATTTTGGGTTGAATGATTTAAAGGAAGCGATTAAGGAGTACCAGAAGAGAGAACGCAGATTTGGAGGCTTGCATGCTCATTAAAAGAATAGTTAGCTCTGCCGTACTTATCAGCATTATTTCTGTAGTAGTCTTTTTTGATTGGCTCTGCGGGTTGGTGGCTACCGTCTTTATTATTGCTGGATTATACGAGTATTTTGTAATGCTCGAGAAAAAGGGGATAAATATCTATAAATATTTTGGCATTGGGATGGGGACGATTATCCCCCTGTCTATAATGTTACGCTTTGAACCGACGAAGAGCTGGGAGTTGCTTTTTATTGTTCTGGCCCTGTTTTTTATCCTGCTCATGCAGTTTAAACGCAGGGATTCTTCAGGGGTGATTGTAGATATCTCGACTACGCTTTTCGGCATACTTTATGTTTCATGGTTTTTTAGTTTTATTATAAAGATACGCTATCTACCGGGAGGCTTTGGTTTTCTAGTAGCCCTATTGTTAATCATTAAGCTGGGGGATATCGGAGCATATTTAGTGGGGAGCCGTTGGGGAAAGAGGCCTTTAATGCCGCATATAAGTCCGAAGAAGACGGTGGAAGGAGCGCTTGGAGGGTTGCTATTCAGCGTTTTAGGCGCATTAGCCACTAAATCTTTCTTGCCATTTGGTTTTGCTCAACTGATATTGAGCGCACTTAGTTTAGGGGTGCTTGGCCAATTAGGGGATCTTTCTGAATCCTTGCTTAAAAGAGACTGTCAGATCAAAGACTCCGGAAGTATTTTCCCGGGGATGGGCGGGGTATTAGACCAGATTGATAGTTTATTATTTACTGCTCCGGTGTTTTATTTTTACCTTAGTATAATTATAAGATAATGAAGAGAATCGCAGTATTAGGTTCTAGCGGGTCAATAGGCGAGAGCACGCTTTCAGTTATTAGAAGCCTGCCGCAGTATTTTAAGGTGGAGGCTTTAAGTGTTAACTCGGATATCGTTAAGTTAAAGCAGCAGATAAAAGAATTTAAGGTACGGCTTGTGTGCGTAAGGGATGCACAGGCAGCCTATAAGCTGGGGGCGGATTTAGGTTCGTCAGTTAAGGTTTTTTGTGCAGAAGAAGGTTTAAGCGAAATGGTCAAGGATAGTCGGATTGACCTGGTAATGTTTGCGATTACCGGCTCAGCTGCACTAAACCCTTTGCTTGCGGCGATTAGAAATGGCAAAGATATTGCCCTGGCTAACAAAGAGGCTATGGTGATGGCCGGCCCATTAGTGATGCGCCTGGCAGAAAAATACAAGGTAAAGATTTTACCGGTGGATAGCGAGCAGTCTGCTATCTGGCAGTGTCTTGGTAATTTCTCTAAATCCAATGTCAGTAAGATTTACTTAACTGCCTCAGGAGGCTCTTTAAGAAGTTTACCGGCGAGTAAATTTAAGAGGATCAGCTTGAGGAAGGTTCTACGGCATCCTCGCTGGAAGATGGGCAGGAAGATAACCGTGGATTCGGCAACCTTGATGAACAAGGGATTAGAGTTGCTTGAGGCAATGTTTTTATTTAATCTGGGAGTAGAAAAGATTAAGGTATTGATTCATCCTGAGGCATTGATTCATTCTATGGTTGAGTTTGATGACGGGGTAATTATAGCCCAGCTTTCGGAGGCGGATATGCGCATACCTATACAGTACGCCTTGTCTTATCCGCAGCGTTTAATAAACAAGCTTTCGGGGGTTGATTTTTACCGCTTAAGTGCTTTGCATTTTGAGAGGCCGGATTTTAAGAAGTTTCCTTGTTTAGCGCTGGCTTATCAGGCAGCCAGGCAGCTGGGGACAATGCCGGCGGTTTTAAATGCGGCCAACGAGGTAGGCGTGAATAGTTTTCTGAGCAAACAAATTGATTTTTTAACTATTCCAAAGATAGTAGAAAAGGTAATGCGGCGGCACAGAAATATATTAAAGCCCGGCCTATCGGATATTATGGCCGCCGATGCCTGGGCCAGAGAAGAGGCCTTTTGCATGTTTAGTTAACCTTAAACTAGAGATGATCGGTTTAATCATATTTATTTTTATCTTAAGCCTGCTTATCATCGTGCATGAGTTTGGGCATTTTATTGCCGCGCGAAGAAATGGCGTGCGTGTTGAGAATTTTTCCCTGGGGTTTGGCCCGCAGATTTTTAAGAAAAAAAAGCATGGTACTGAATATAGCCTAAGCCTGTTTCCCCTGGGCGGATACGTAAAAATGGCAGGAGACAGCCAACTAGAATATCAGGGCAAGGATGATGAATATCTCTCTAAGAGTATCGGCAGGCGTTTCCAGATTATTTTCTTCGGCCCGTTTTTAAATTATATACTTGGTTTTTTATTTTTCTGGTGCATCTTTTTTGTAGGGTATCCTAGCTTAACTAATAAGATTGGCGGTTTAATTGACGGTTATGGGGCTAAAGAGGCAGGATTGGCTATAGGGGATAAGATTATTTCTGTAGACGGTAAAAAGGTTGATTTGTGGGAGGAGCTGCAACTGCAGATCCAGAAGAGAAAAGTAAAGGAAAGCGTAGAGTTGGAGGTCGTGCGCGATAACCAGGAATTGAAATTTAAGGTGCTGATTAAAGACAAGGTTGTAGGCGACATATTGGGGGCAAAGCGCTCTTTAGGCATTATCGGTATCTCTCCTTTTGATGAAACTGTTGAAGTCAGGCATGGTTTTTTTGAATCGGCATATCTGGGTTTTAAGAAAACCATAGATTTAACTATTTTGACTTACAGGGGGTTATGGAGGTTAGTCAGCGGGAAGATGTCTATGCGGGATTCTATGGCCGGGCCGCTGGAGATCTTCTTTATTACCTCCAAGACAGCAAAGCTGGGGATTGTCGCGGTTATGCATTTGATTGCGTTATTAAGTGTGAGCCTTGCAATATTCAACCTTCTGCCGCTGCCTATTCTTGACGGAGGGCATATATTCTTTCTGGGCCTGGAAAAACTAAGGAAAAAGGCGCTGGGGATTAAGGCAGAACGCGTAATTAATAATCTCGGCTTTACTCTCATGATTACCATTGCTTTATTAGTTACCTATAATGATATAGTAAGAAATTATGGCGAAAAGATTAGCAAATTTATAGCCAGATAACATGAATATTCCCAGAAGAAAATGCAGGACGGTTAAGATCGGCGGACTTTTTATCGGCGGGAAAAACCCGATAGTCATCCAGTCGATGACTAAGACAAGGACCAGCGATATAGAGAATACCGTTATGCAGATCAATAGGCTAGAGGAGGCAGGTTGTCAGGTTGTGCGTTTGGCAATCAATGATTTTAATGACGCTGCCTCTTTGAAGCAAATTAAGGCCAAGGTTAAGCTTGCGCTTGTAGCAGATATTCATTTTAACTTTCGCCTGGCAATTGCCGCAATTGAGAATGGGGCGGACAAAATAAGATTAAACCCGGGCAATATTGATAAAAGGAGAGAAATAGAGGCGGTTGTTTCAGCGTTAAAGGCAGCCAAGATTCCTTTGCGCATTGGGTTGAATTCCGGCTCAGTTAAAGATGCGGGGTCAAAGAAATCTTCTATGAGCGATAAGTTAGTCTCTGCCTGTATGCGTTATGTAAAGATGGTAGAGGGATTTAAATTCAATAACATAGTGATTTCACTTAAAGCCAACAATGTTTTGGATACGCTTGCTGCATATCGGAAGATTTCTAAGGTTTGCAGCTATCCTTTACATCTTGGCTTGACTGCTACCGGTTCTGTCTATAGCGGGATCATAAAATCCAGCCTGACTTTAGGGGCTTTACTTCTGGAGGGTATTGGTGATACAATAAGGGTATCCTTGACAGAAGAGCCGGTTGAGGAGGTGCGGGCTGCTAAATGCATATTGGAGTCTTTAGGTTTGCGCAATTTCGGACCACAGATTATTAGCTGCCCTACCTGCGGCCGTTGTAAGGTTAATTTAGTGGGCATAGTTAAAGAATTGGAAGCCAAGCTTTCGGCTATTGACTATAGAAAGTCTCCTCCTTTGCTGAAATTAGCGATAATTGGTTGCGTGGTTAACGGGCCAGGCGAGGCTAAAGAGGCAGATATCGGGGTTGCTTTTGGAAAGAGTTCAGGAGTTTTATTTAAGCAAGGTAAAATAATCAGGAAAATACCGCCCAGTGATTGTGTGCGGACTGTATTGAAGGAACTTAAAACCAAGGAGAAGACGTGGCTCACCAAACGCTAAAAGGAATGGTACGCGAAGATTTCATTGCTCGATACAGCAGTATCTTGTCTAAAAGTGCCGGCAATAAAATAGAGGTTGCGGCTACGATCCGGCAGATCCTTGAAGGGATCCTTAATCAGCCGCGTAGCGTGCTTAAAGAGCAGGACAGGGAGGCAATTATCAACGAATTGGTCGATGAATTTGCCGGTTTTGGCCCTATCGAAAAGCTAATGATGGATCATGATGTTACGGAGATCATGATTAATGGTACGCATAATGTATACGTGGAGAATGGCGGCAAGAAGCTGATGACCGATATCAAGTTTGACAGTGATCAGCAGCTGATGTATGTTATTCAAAAGATTTTGTCGCCTACCAGAAGGCGCGTAGATGAAACTCAACCTTATACGGATGTTTGCCTGCCGGATGGCTCGCGAGTGAATATTATTATTCCGCCATTAGCCTTAGATGGCCCGACAATAACCATTCGTAAATTCCTAAAAGTAATCAATAGGGCAGAGGATTTGATTAGCCTGGATACGCTGGATAAAAGAATGGCGGATTTCTTGGTTGCCTGCATAAAAAGCAAGGTGAATATGATATTTGCGGGCGCAACAGGAAGCGGTAAAACTACTACCGTAGGGGTGCTTTCCAGTTATATAGATAATGATGAGCGGACTATTGTTATTGAAGATACGGCGGAGTTGCATTTGGCGCAGGATCATGTTGTCAGGCTTGAAACCAAGCCGCCCAATATTGAAGGAAAAGGCGAAATAAGTATCAGGGACCTTTTTAGGAATTCTTTGCGTATGCGGCCGCAGAGGATTATCTTAGGCGAGATTAGAAGCGCTGAGGCTTTAGATATGCTTCAGGCAATGTGCTCCGGGCATAGCGGAGCCCTCTCTGTAATTCACGCTAATTCACCCCAAGAGGTAATGCACCGCATAGAAACGATGATTTTAATGTCTGGGATCCCTATAACTTTGGAGGCGATACACCGGCAGATCGCCGCTTCCTTAAATTTGATTATTCAGCAGGACCAGCTTGCCGATGGTTCGCGCAAGATTACCCGGATTACCCAGATAAACGGATTGAAGAACGGCTGGGCGAATCTTGAAGACATCTTTTATTATGAGATAAATGATGTTGTCGAACATGGTAAGGTGAGCGGGCGTTTTAGGGCTACAGGTATTCAGCCAGCCTTCTCTGCGCTTTTTGCCAAAAGAGGGATATCTTTAGCAAGAGAGACATTTAACAAGGATTAATATGCTCTGGAGTAAAAGTTTCATTCCCACATTAAAAGAAAACCCGCAGGAGGCAGAATCTACCAGCCATAAATTGCTGCTGCGCGCCGGATTAGTGCGCATGCTTATGGCTGGCGTGTATTCTTATCTTCCTCTGGGCCTAAAGGTTTTAGAGAACATCCAGGGGATTATTCGCCAGGAGATGGATGCCTGCGGAGCAAATGAATTATTGCTTCCGGCTTTACAGCCTCTTGAGCTCTGGCAGAAAACCGGCAGGGATAAAGATTTGGGGCAGGTAATGTTCGGCTTTAAGGATCGACGGGGTAGAAGTATTTGCTTGGGGCCGACCCACGAAGAGGCGATCACAGATTTAGTAAGAAGCCAGGTTTCCAGCTATAGACAGTTACCTTTGGTTTTATACCAGATTCAGACTAAGTTCCGCGATGAGATTCGCCCGCGTTTTGGCTTGATCCGCGCCTGCGAGTTTATTATGAAGGATGCTTATAGTTTTGATCAGGATGAGGCCGGCCTTGACAAGAATTACCAGGCGATGTTTGGCGCCTATAAGAATATATTTTTGCGCCTGGGTTTAAAAATCCTGGTTACTGAGGCAGACTCCGGGGTTATGGGGGGTAAGGTTTCACATGAATTCATGGTCCCTAGCCAGGATGGGGAGGATATAGTTTTATCATGCCCAAACTGCTCCGGGGCAAGAACCTTTAATGAGACAGAGAGCCAGGATTGCCCGAAATGCAAGGCTCAGATGGAAAAGCTGAATTGCATTGAGGTCGGGCATATTTTTAAATTAGGCACGAAATATAGCCAGGCAATGCAGGCAAATTTTACTGATGCCAAGGGGCTGCTTAAGCCAATAATCATGGGTTGTTACGGTATCGGTGTTTCACGCCTGGTTTCAGCGGTGATTGAGCAGAATAATGATAGCGAGGGGATTATCTGGCCGCCTGAGGTTGCGCCTTTTGACGTAATTATTCTTCCTCTGGATGTGACAAATGCGGGAATTATGGATTTAGCCAAAGGTATTTATGATCAGGTTACTGGCGCGGGCAAAGAGGCGCTTCTGGATGATCGTGACGAACGGGCAGGGATTAAATTTAAAGATGCGGATTTATTGGGTATTCCCGTGCAGGTGACCATAGGCCGTGCGTGCCTTAAAGATAATACCGTTGAAATAAAGCTGCGTAGCAATAAAGAGAAGATAGTCTGTCCTAGGCATCAGGCGCAGTCAGAGATAGAGAAATTAATTACTATTAGGAGAAGAAGGTGATGCTGGCAAAAACATTAGACGAAAACGAAAAGAGTATTTTATTTGAACAGGTGCTGGAGAAATTAACTGACCCGCAGAGCGGGGTAAAAGTGGATTTCTTAAAAGCAAAAGACCAGGCTTTCGTGGGTTCTGTTTTGCGTGTTATCAGGGAGATAGCTAAAAATAATAAAATGCAATTATCCCGCATACAGGAGGAGGAGGAGCTTTTAAACGAGGTAGTTGCCTATTTTCTTGAACTTGGGCCTATAGGTATGCTGCTTAGGGATGCGACTATCTCGGAGATTATGATTAACGGCCCCAAGCAGATTTATATAGAGCGCAATGGTAAAATAGAGTTGACTGAAATTGCCTTTACCGATGAGGCGCAACTGGCATATTTTATTGAACGTATTCTTGATTATTCCGGCAGAAGAGTGAGTAGCCTTGAGCCATGCGTAGATGCGCGTTTAAAGGATGGTTCAATGGTAAATATTGTTAAAAGCCCTGTTTCTTCCGTGGGTTCATTGCTTACTATCAGAAAAATGTCTTACCGCCTCTTGACCCTGGAGGACCAGGTGCGCTTAAAGACGCTTAACCAGATGGTCGCAGATTTCTTAAAGGCCTGTGTTATTGCCAGGCTGAATATTTTAATCTGCGGCGGGGCGGGTTCCGGAAAAACCACTATGCTCAATGCATTGGCCGAGCATATCTCGGAAAAGGAGAGGGTGATTACTATTGAAGATACCCGGGAGCTTAGCTTTAAGCATGACCATTTTGTGCCGCTTGAGACAAGGCTGCCGAATATTGAGGGCAAAGGCGAGATTACCATACGCACATTATTGAAGAATGCCCTGCATATGCGTCCGGACAGGATTATTATTGGAGAGGTGCGTTCTGAGGAGCTCTGGGATATGGTCCAGGCGATGAATACCGGCCATGACGGTTCGATGACTACCTTGCATGCTAATTCAGCTTATGACGCTATGGATCGTCTTGAGATGTTGGCGCTTTTGGGCAGCCCGAATGTCTCAAGCGAGGTAGCCAAGAGACAGATTATATCTGCCGTAGATTTAATTATTCATATGATCAGACTGCCTGATGGTTCGCGTCGGCTGATACAGGTTAGCGAGGTCAGGAAAGGTGAAAATTACGGGTTGGATGATATTTTTATTGTTAACCAAGGGCCTGATGGGCCTACCGAGTTAAAGGCTACAGGCCAATTCCTGCGCTGTTATAATAAGATCAAGGCAAAAACGAGCTATACTAATGAACAGCTTGAAAGGTAGTTGCCTAAAGGATAGGCTCATATAGTATTTATGGACCGAGGAAATCTTAAACAAGAATTAAGTTTATTAATTAAGGATTTGGTTGCTAGGCAGGGTTTTGTTTTAGTGGATACCATTCTTAGGCAGGATGGCTCTGGGTTATTATTGAGCCTGCTTGCGGACAGGCCGCAGGGCGGAATTAGCCTTGAGGATTGCAGTTTATTAAACCGCCTGATTCGTCAGGCGCTGGATGAGAAGAATATATTTTCCGGCCAATATGCTTTAGAGGTTTCCTCGCCTGGCGCTGACAGGCCGTTAAAGACAGGCGAGGATTTTATGCGTTGTTTAAATAAGCAGGCGGTATTTTTTCTCAATGATTTAGTAAGCGGAAAATGCGAGTGGAAAGGGATAATTATCAGGGTTAATCAGGAATCGGTATTTCTTGATCAGGCAGGGGAGGTTTTGGAGATTCCCTTAATTAAAATAAACAAGGCAAAACTGGTTTTTTAAATAACGGAGAGTTAAAATGAGTCATGAACTTTTGGCAATTATTGAACAGATAGAACGCGAAAAAGGTATTAAGAAGGAGATTATGCTTGAGGCAGTAGAGAGTGCTATGCTGAGTGCTGCCAAGAGGGTGATTGATTTAAAACCGGATGAGGAGTTTAGGGTTGAGATTGACCGATCAACCGGAGAGATTCGCGCATATCGTAATAACGAAAGGGTGACGAATATTGATTTTGGCCGTATTGCTGCATCTACTGCCAGGCAGGTGATTATTCAAAAGATGCGCGAGGCAGAGAAGGATGTGGTATTTGGGGAATTCCAGAGCCGCGTGGGCGAGATCGTGAGCGGTACGGTTTACCGCTTTGAAAAAGGCAACGTAATCGTCGACCTTTTGGGCAAAGCCGAGGGGATTTTACTTAAGCGCGAACAGTCACCTAAAGAGGAGTTTAAGCAGGGGCAGCGCATCCGCGCTTATGTGGTTGAGGTAAAAAAGGATGTGAAGGGGCCGCAGATTATTTTGTCGCGCGCGCATCCAAATTTAGTTAAAGAGCTATTTGAGCTGGAGGTCCCCGAGATTTATGAGGGGATTGTGGAGATAAAAGCTATCTCCCGCCAGGCAGGCGAGCGCACTAAGATTTCGGTTTGTTCTAAGAATGATAAAGTTGATTCAGTAGGCGCCTGTGTAGGTATGCGCGGAAACCGCGTAAGAAATATCGTTAATGAGCTGCAAGGAGAAAAAATTGATATCGTGCGTTTTAATGATGATGTACGTGAGTATATTAAGGCTGCTCTTTCTCCGGCTAAGGTTTCCGAAATAAAACTGGACAGGGAGAAGATGAAGGCTGGGGTTATTGTAGATGACGACCAGCTTTCTTTAAGTATTGGTAAGCATGGCCAGAATGTACGCCTGGCTTCCAGGCTTGTAGGCTGGGAGTTAGATATCCGCACTAAGAGCATGATTGCTGCTGAGGCCTTGGGTGGAAAAGAGGAGGTTAAGCCTGCCCAGGCAGAAGCAAAAGAAGTCCAACAGGAGGAATCTAAGCCGAAGAAAGCCAAGAAAGAGGTTAAGAAAGAGGCCAAGAAAGAAGCCAAAAAAGCAACCAAGAAAGAAACAGCCTCCTTAGAAGATCTCTCGGGTGTCAGCGAAAAGATTATAGAAAGCCTAAAAGAGGCAGGGATCAAGCATATTGATGATATAATTAAGCTTAAGGAAGAAGGCCTGATTAAGATTAAGGGTATTGGAGAGAAGAAGGCTCAGAAGATAATTGCTGAGGCAAAGAAATTAGTTTAGTTTTTAATATAAAACCCTGCCTATAGGCAGTTGAGGGAGAGAGATTATGCCCAAGGTTAAGAAAGAAAAAACAGCAGTAAAAAAAGTAGCCAAACCTAAGGTTCAGGCAAAAGCCAAAAAGATTATTTCTAAAGGCCATGTTTTAAAGTCTAAGGTTATAGCCAAACCGCAAAGCCATAAGCCGCTTAAAACTAAGGTTATCGCAAAAAAGAAAAAAGAGGAAATTCGCCCGGTAATTAAACCTGCGGTAAAACAGGAGCAAACAACCGAGGTTAAAGCAGAGGTTAAGTCCGCGCAAAAGCGCGCACCGATTCATCCGATAGAATCGGGTACAGCGCAAAAGCGCGCACCGATTCATCCGATAGAATCGGGTACAGCGCATAAGGTTGAGGTAAAGCACGAAGCAAAGCCTGAAATTAAACCTGTAGCAAAGCCTGCCCATGCACCAGAGGTTAAGCCTGAAGTTAAAGTTGAAGTTACTCCTGCAAAAGAGATTGAAATTGAGCTTCCGATTACGCTTAAAGACTTAGCAGTTAAATTACAGGAGAAATCAAGCGTTCTCATAAAACATTTTATGAGCATGGGGGTGATGGTTGGGATTAATCAGGTTTTGGATGAAGAGTCTGTAAATAAACTGTGTTTAAAATATAACTGTGCGGTTAAGAAAGCCCTTAGCGTTGAAGAAGCAATCTTAGAAGAGCACAAGGCGAAGGATAAGCCCGAAGAGCTTAAGAAACGCTCTCCTATAGTTACTTTAATGGGGCATGTTGATCATGGCAAGACATCTCTTCTTGACGCTATACGTAAAACCAAGGTAGTAGAAGGGGAGCACGGGGGGATTACTCAGCATATCGGCGCCTACCGGGTTAGCCTTGCTGAAGGAGAGATTACATTCTTGGATACACCCGGGCATGAGGCATTTACTGCTATGCGCGCCCGCGGTGCACGGATTACTGATATAGTAGTTTTAGTAGTCGCCGCCGATGATGGGATTATGCCGCAGACTCAGGAGGCAATTGATCATGCGCGCGCCGCCGGAGTAACGATTATTGTTGCTATAAACAAAATGGATAAGCCGCAGGCAAATATTGATATGGTTAAAAAACAATTATCAGAAGCTGGTTTAACAGCCGAGGACTGGGGTGGCAAGACTATTACTGTTCCGGTTTCTGCTAAGACCGCTTCAGGAATAGATAACTTACTGGAGATGATCCTGCTTCAGGCCGAGATTATGGAGTTAAAGGCAAATCCTGATCGGCTCGCATGCGGAGTAGTTGTAGAGGCGAAGATGGCTAAAGGCAGAGGGCCGGTAGCTACCCTTCTTGTACAAAACGGTACTTTACATCTTAACCAGAATATAATCGTGGGTAATCTTTACGGAAAGATCCGGGCAATGCTTGATGACCGCTCTCAGTCAGTGACTGCTGTTGGCCCTGCCTCTCCCGTAGAGGTGCTGGGGATAAGCGGGATCCCGCAGGTAGGCGAACAATTCTTCGTGGTTGAAGATGAAAGGCAGGCAAAAGATTTAGTCCAGACGCGCCTGGAAAAAGAAAAACAACAGCAGTTAAAAAGCGCAAAGAGGGTAAGTTTGGAAGACCTGCATGCCCAAATTGCCGAAGGTAAAATCAAAGAGTTAAAAATAATTATTAAGGCTGATGTTCAGGGGTCGCTTGAGGCAATCAAAGATACCTTGGACAGGTTAAATGTTTCCGAGATAAAGATTGATGTGATTCATACCGGGGTAGGCAATATCAATAATTCCGATGTAATCTTAGCGGTAGCCTCTGATGCGCTGATCGTGGGTTTTAATGTTAACGCGGATGAGCTGGCTAAGGAATTGATTTCTAAGGAAGGTATTGAAGTAAAAATATACAATATAATATACGAGCTAGCCAATGATATAAAAGCTGCGGTTGAAGGCATGCTTGACCCTAAACTAAAGAAGGTATTCTTAGGCAGGCTTGAGGTTAAAAAGATGTTCAAACTTTCCCGTTCCGGGTTGATCGCCGGCTGCATAGTTACCAAGGGAAAGATCAACCGTAACAGCTTGGTTACGCTGGTGCGCAATGGGCAGGTTGCCTTTGAAGGCAAGCTTTCCAGTTTAAAACGTTTTAAAGATGATGTACGTGATGTCTCCGAAGGTTTTGAATGCGGCATATCTATCAGCGGATTTGACCAGCTGATGGAGGGGGATGTTATTGAGGCTTATGAAATAGAAAAGATTGCCAGGAGACTATGAAGAAAAGAATATTAAGCGGAATGCGCCCTACAGGTAAGTTGCATCTTGGCCACCTGGTTGGCGCCTTGGCTAACTGGACAAAGCTGCAAGGTGAGTATGATTGTTTTTTTATGGTTGCGGATTGGCATGCGCTTATGTCCGAGTATGAGAATCCGCAGGGCCTTAAAGAAAATATACTGGATAATGTTATTGACTGGCTTTCTTGCGGCATAGATCCCGCAAAATCCACAATCTTTATCCAGTCGCAGGTGCCGGAGCATCTTGAGCTTTATTTTATACTTTCCCTGATTACTCCGCTTGGGCTTCTGGAGCGTTGCCCTACTTACAAAGAGCAGTTGCGCCAGATAACTAACCGGGATTTAAGCACCTATGCCTTTTTGGGTTATCCGGTTTTGCAGGCTGCGGATATCTTACTTTATAAGGCTGATGCTGTCCCCGTAGGGGAGGATCAGCTCCCGCATTTGGAACTAACCCGTCAGATTGTGCGTAAATTCAATCATCTTTACAAAACGAATTGCTTCCCTGAGCCAAAGGCCTTGCTTACTGCGACCACCCGCCTCTTGGGGCTGGATGGCCGCAAGATGAGTAAAAGTTATAATAATTATATTGGTTTGTCTGAAGAGCCGGAGGTTGTGCGTAAAAAAGTACAAAGCATGGTTACCGACCCCTTGCGTATACGCTTAAGCGATCCCGGACATCCGCATAAATGTAATGTTTTTAGTTATTACGCTATATTTTCCCCGCAGATGAAGCAAGAGGCAGAGCATCGTTGCGCTAAATCTTTAATCGGCTGTACCGCATGTAAAAAAGAGCTGGCAGATAAGCTGATTGATTTATTGGCGCCTATCCAGGAAAAAAGAAAGGCGCTGCTGAAGGATAAAAAGCTTATCCAGGAGATCCTCTGCGCAGGCAGATTAAAGGCTGCAGGCTTTGCCAAAAAGACTATAGGCGAAGTTAAAGGGCTGCTCAAGTTATAATATGAATTATAAAATCAGACTAGAGATGTTTGAAGGGCCGCTAGATTTGCTACTGTACCTGGTGAAGAAGGACCATCTTAATATCTATGATATTCCGATTGCCAAGGTTACTCAGCAGTATCTTGACTATATAAATTTTATGCAGCTTTTGGATTTGGATATTGTGGGAGATTTCCTGGTGATGGCAGCTACCCTTATGCAGATAAAATCCAAGATGCTGCTTCCTGCAAGCGAAACCCCCGTTGAGGAGGATCAGGAGGACCCGCGCGCAGAATTGGTGAAGAGACTGCTGGAGTATGAGAAGTTTAAGCAGATCGCTGAGAATTTAAGAGAGAGGGAGATTAGCCAACAGGATATCTTTAAGCGCCAGAAAACAGATATGCCTGTAGATGCCCAGGCAGAGGCTAAAGAAGAGGATAAATATTTTGAAGCCAGCATATTTGATCTCATCAATGCTTTTTCTAAGGCACTAAAGGATATACCCAAAGAGGTATTCTATGAGGTAATTAAAGACCAGTTTACCGTTGAGCAGAAGGTGCATGATATTCTGCATATGCTATTACTTGAAACAGAGGTCAGGCTTTCTACCCTATTTAGTAAATCAAAAGACAAGATGGAGATAATTGTAATCTTCCTGGCAATCCTGGAATTGGCAAAAATGAAGGAGATTGTTGCCCGCCAAAACGCTGCATTCGAAGATATAATTATATCCAGGAATAAGGAAAATATCATACCCTATGAGCGAAGAGACTAGGCGCACCCTGCTTAAGGCTAATCCGATTATCGCTGATATCAAGGAATCCGAGGAGGATATAGTCCTGAATATATCCCTAAGGCCCAAGAAGTTCTCTGAATTTGTCGGCCATAAAGATATTGTGGATAATTTAAAAATAGCAATACAGGCAGCTAAGCAGAGAAGTGAGCCCCTGGAGCATGTGCTTTTAAGCGGGCCTCCGGGGCTGGGCAAGACCTCTTTATCGCATATTATTGCCCATGAGATGGAGGCCAAAATCACTGCTACCAGCGGTCCGGCTATTGAACGCGCCGGAGACCTTATCGGGATTCTCACTAACTTGGAAGCGGGAGACATTCTTTTCATAGATGAGATACACCGTATGTCAAAGGTGGTGGAAGAATTCCTGTACCCGGCAATGGAGAATTTTCAGATTGATTTTGTGATTGATAAAGGGCCATATGCCAAGACGATAAAATTTAATTTAAAACCTTTTACCTTGATCGGCGCAACTACCCGCACAGGGCTTTTAGCAGCCCCCTTAAGGGGAAGGTTTGGCATATTCTATAGCCTTGATTTTTATAAAATTGAAGAATTAGCCAGGATTATTAAAAACTCAAGCGCCTTATTGGCAGTGCAAATTGATGAGGGGGCTGCTTTGGAGATTGCCCGGCGCGCAAGAGGCACCCCGCGTATTGCCAACCGTCTTTTGCGCAGGGTACGCGACTATGCCCAGGTACTTAAGATTAAGCAGGTAGATCAGCCGCAAGCTGCCAAGATCCTTGATGAGTTGGGGATAGACCAGGCGGGTTTTGATGATTTGGACCGTAAGGTCTTAAAATTAATTCTTGACTCATTTGGCGGCGGACCAGTAGGTATTGAGTCTTTAGCTGCCAGTTTAAATGAAGAGGTGGATACTATCGCCGATACCGTTGAGCCTTATCTTTTAAAGGCAGGGTATTTAAAAAGAACCTCCCGGGGAAGGCTGGCCACCAAGAAGGCGTTTGAACATTTCGGAGTAAAGTTTAGCAAAGAACATCAAGAAGAGATCTTTTAGCTGTTTTAGCAATGAAAATCCTGTTGCATATCTGCTGTGCTCCATGCCTGATTTATCCCCTGAAGAGGATAAATGACCAAGGTTTTACGGCAAAAGGGTTTTACTATAATCCCAATATTTATCCGGTTGATGAATATAACAGGCGTAAAGAGGCGGTTATTGCCTTAAGCAAAGAGTTGAAAATTGGTACAGAGCTTCCTGAGTATTTGCCGGCTGAGTTTTCTCGGGCCGTCAATGCTAATTATCAGGCTCCGCAACGCTGCGCAGGTTGTTGGAGGTTACGCTTGCAGAGGACAGCTCTTTATGCCAAGGAAAATGGTTTTGATGCATTCAGCTCAACCCTGCTGGTCAGCCCGTATCAGAATCAGGATCTACTTAAACAATTGGGAAGCCAGGTTGCGCAGGAATGCGGAGTAGATTTTTATTACGAGGATTTCCGCCCCGGGTTTAAACAGGCGCATGATGAAGCCAGAAGCAAGGGGATCTATTGCCAAAGATATTGCGGGTGCAGTTATTCTGAAACCGAAAGAAACGCTAAACTAAAAAAATGAAGAGAAAAATATTAGTATTATTTTTAACAGGTTATTTGTGTAGTTTAAATTTAGCCTTTGCTCAGGAAAAAGCAGCCCCGCTTAAAGCAGGTCCGTCCCGGGGCATCTGGGTTTCGGTATTTTCAAGCAAAAAGGTGCTTTATTCAAAGGAGGGGGTAGACAGCCTGATTGCCCAGTGTAAAAAGGCGAAGATAAATGAGATATATCTGCAATTCTTCCAGTCAGGCAATGCCTATTATGATTCTAAGGTTTGCGATAGAACTAAGTATGATGCTATGGTCAAGGCAGCCGGCATGGACACTTTAGATTTATTGCTCAGGGAGGCGCAAGAGAATAATATTAAGGTTTTTGCCTGGGTGAATATTTTGAGTTTAGGTAAAAATGACAAGGCGGATATTTTAAATAAATACGGTGCCTCTATTTTGACCTTGGACCAATATCAAAGAGGTTCAAAAACCGATACGAATACGGAATTAGATAAATATTATTTAAGGGAGGACCAGATATTCCTTGAACCCGGAGATCCCAGGATAGAGGAGTATATCCTTACGATTATCAACGAAATTATCAACCGCTATCCGTTGATTAGCGGCGTGCATCTGGATTATATCCGTTATCCGTCTCCAGTGCCCTTTGTCCCGGGATCAAGGTTTAAGAAGTTCGGATTAACTTATGGCTATGGGCAGAAGAACCTGGAGCGTTTTAAGGATAAGACCGGGCTTAATCCTTTGGAGGCTTTAAATAACGAAGATGAGTATTTGGCCTGGGACAATTGGAAGCGCCAGCAGGTCACTGATTTAGTGCGTAAGATTTCAAGTCTGGTTAAAGTTAAATCTACTGACTTGGCAGTTTCCTGCGCGGTTATCCCATTAACCGAGCGTGCATACGCCAATGCCTTTCAAGATTGGTCATCCTGGCTTGAGGAAGGGATAGTGGATTATGTCGTATTAATGTCTTATACCAAAGATAACCAATTTGCAAAAGAGATAGTTAAATCCAGCCTGGGGCATCGCGCAAAAGGCAAGGTATATATTGGCATAGGTTTATTCTTGATGAAAAACAGCCCGGACTTATTTTTTAATCAATACAAAATGATCAGCGATTTTTCTCCCGATGGAATAGTGTTTTTCTCAATAGATGATTTAACCGACCAGATAATTGGTTATTTGAATTAAAACCCTCCATACCGATAATGCCTAAGCTTCCTGAATTTGATTACCCGCTTCCTAAGGAGTTGATTGCCCAGTATCCTTTAGAAAACAGAGAAGAGGCCAGGCTATTGATTGTAAACCGGCAAACCGCTAAAATCACCCACGGCATATTTAAAGATATCGGATGTTTCTTTAAAGAAAAAGATCTATTAGTTCTTAACGACACCAAGGTTTTGTATTGCCGTTTAATGGGCAATAAAACAACCGGAGGCAAGGTTGAGATCCTGCTTACCCGGCGCATAAACGGCTCAACATTTTCCTGTCTGGTCCAGCCAAGCCGCACGAAGGTCGGCGAAAAAATACTTTTCGCAGGTGGCAAGATTTCCGGCTCCTTAAGCGGCCGGGGGCAGATCAGTTTTAGGCAGTCAGATGCGGATATAATTTATAATTATGGCGTTGTGCCTTTGCCGCCTTACATAAAACGCCAGCCCGTTGAAACAGACAAGGTTTATTACCAGACAGTTTATGCCAAGAATGAAGGCGCGCTTGCTTCGCCGACTGCCGGGCTGCATTTTACGGAAAAGCTGCTTGAGGATATCCGTAACAAAGGCATTCAATTGGCTTATGTAACTTTGCATGTAGGCTTAGGCACATTCCGGCCGGTAAGATGTGAAGATATTACCGATCATAAAATGGAGCCGGAGTATTTTTTAGTGCCTGATGAAACCATCGCCAAGCTTAAACAAGCTAAAGCTGATAAAGGCCGGATCATCGCAGTTGGCACGACTGCTTTAAGAACGCTTGAGACTTATGCTGACGGCAGAAAAGAAGGCAATACGGATTTGTTTATTTATCCGGAATATAAATTTAAATTAACCGATTGCCTGTTGACTAATTTTCATCTGCCGATGACTACGCTTTTTATGCTCGTCTGCGCTTTCGGCGGAGAGAAGCTGATGAAGCAGGCGTATCAGGAAGCAGTTGAGAAAAAATATAGATTTTACAGTTACGGCGACGCAATGTTAATTCTTTGATATTTTGCTCTCGGGATATTGTTCCGCGTGCGAAAATTTTCGCCGTGCGCTACGGTTTACGACTCACTCTCGGATTACGTATGCTTTCGCGAGGTCCTTCGTTCGTCGTAAATCCTTGCGCACATCTGCCGAAAATTTTCTAATGCACGCTCCCCAATATCCCTCAGTAAAATATCTATGGTTAGGATTGATGTTCGTCCTAAGCTCGCTTGTTTTATTTATGATATTATAGGTTGAAGAAATGATTAAGCTTGGTGTAAATACAGCAGGTAAAGTGGTTATTACCAAACAGACTACTCCACCTTCTGTTTATTTCGATAATTGGGCGTTTATGGATATTGTTGAAGATAACTTAATAGCCGAGAGATTTACCCGAACATTAAAGAGTAGAAATGGAACCTTAGAGTTTTCTTTTATGAACTTACTTGAGTTTTCAGAGATCAATGATTCAAGTCAAATTAACAAAATAGAGTTATTCCTAGAATCAGTTATGCCTAATTTATGCTTTATTGATGTTATCCCAAACAGGGTCATTGATCGAGAGGATAAAATTCTACGGAAGCAATTAAAAGATCCTCCTCATTGGAATAAGGAATTGCTTAATTTCTTTGCGACTATGAAGCGGCAATCTTTGAATCCATTAAGTATAAAAGGACTATTGTCTGACTTGAGAGATCCTAAAATTATTATAAAATGTAAAACATTTATGCTAGATTTAGTGGAATCATTCGAGCGCTTAAGAAAGAAAAGTAAGTCAGATCCAAAATATCGTGCTGAAATATCCGTAGTCACTCGTGGTGTAATATTAGAACGAGCAACGCGCTATATATATCGAGATTCAGTTAATTCTATTATTCGTGATAATATAAATCTTTCAAATTCTAATCATTGGCGTGATCTTTTTCATATGATAGTGCCTATTGCCTATTGTGATTTTGTGTTGCTTGACAAAATGTGGGCAGATAGAGCACGGAAAACGATAACTCGATTGCGGCATATTGGTCAAACCGCAGAAATGGCCCGTGTTTTCTCAAAAAAAGATTTAAATAATTTTTGGAAAATTTTTGAGGAAGAAGGTCAATAAAATAGTGAAACTAATTTGAAATGGCGGATGGCTTGTTTCTAAGCAGGGCGTTTGCAGGCCGAGCGGGCAAGATGCCCGGCTTAATACAAAGTAGGCAGAGCGAGGCGAAACCCGAGCGAAGTTTGCCACGCTGGGGAAAACGAGCGTCCCTGTGGGAAACAAGACAAGGCAGACGCTAGGCGGGCGCCTTCTGCCACCCCAACTTGAAATCACAAATTGTGATTTCAAGTATTTTGTTAGATTCCGTCCCATTCTGCGTCTATTTGAGTAGAAGGGAGGGAAATACTCTCTTGACAATACAACTAAATGGTTGTATATTCTTAATAGAGAGTACCAAGGCAACTGGCTCTTTATGAAAGCTTTTATTACGAATCCGAATCTGGCAGGTGTCCGGTTAGGGAGTTTATAGATTCTTTGGATCCAAGGGGCCAGAGGAAGTTTTTCTTTGTCCGCAGCTTGCTTGAAGAGTTTGGCCATAAACTTCCTTTGCCTCATGCCCGATATATCGGAGAAGGTATATTTGAGTTAAGGTTTGGCGCAGGAGAAGGCAGCGTAAGGGTTTTATATTTCTTCTTTGAACGCAATAAAATTATCTTTACCAATGGTTTCCTAAAAAAATCTGACAAGACGCCAGTTAAGGAAAAACAGCTTGCCCTTGAGAGAAAAAGGTTGTTTTCAGATAGCACAAAAGGAGTTGATTAGTTATGAAAGCGCAAAGGACAGAAAGACATTTAAAAGAAAAACTTAAAGACCCCTACTTTAGGGAACTTTATGAATTAGAAGAGCAGAAACTGTCACTTGTAAAACGCATAGTAGAGTATCGTATTCGGCACAAGGTCAGCCAGGGAGAACTGGCTAAGCTTGCCAATGTTACCCAGCAGCACATCTCTAAAATAGAGAATGGCGATTTTAGCAATATCTCTACCCTTGAAAAAGTTCTTTTGTGTATCGGTTTTACGGTTAAGTTAAGCGCAGTTCCTTTGCGTATCCCGCAGCATGCTTAAAAATGTTTAAATTAATTCATCAAGATAAAAATAGTAAGGCAAGATTAGGCAGGTTGGTAACTGCGCATGGCGAGATTGAGACGCCGGCGTTTATGCCTGTTGGAACGCATGCCACGATTAAAGGGCTGATGTTCAAGGATGTGGAGGAGGCAGGGGCGCAGATTATCCTTTCAAATGCCTATCATGTATTTTTGCGTCCGGGGATTGAGACGATCAAGAAAGCCGGCGGTCTGCATAAATTTATGGGCTGGGATAAACCTATACTTACGGATAGCGGAGGGTATCAGATATTTAGTTTGGCACTTTTCCGCAAGATGCATGATCAGGGGGTTGAATTTCAGTCGCATATAGACGGGTTAAAACATTTTCTTACTCCGGAGGATGTAATTAAAATCCAGGAGGATTTAGGTTCAGATATCATCATGCCGCTTGATGAATGTATACATTATCCCTGCACCCGCGATCAGGCAAAGATAGCTATGGAGCGCACGATTGCTTGGGCAAAAAGATCCCAAGATGCGTATAAAAAAGAGAAGCAGATATTATTCGGCATTGTTCAGGGTGCTACTTATGAAGATCTGCGTAAAGATTGCGCCAGGCGTATGGTTGATCTGGATTTCGACGGTTATTCTATTGGCGGAGTTTCTGTTGGTGAGTCCAGTAATTTAATATATAATATCCTTGAGTTGGTGGCGGGGCTATTGCCGGAGGATAAGCCGCGATACGCCATGGGTATTGGCTATCCTTTTGATATGGTGGAGGCGGTGGAGCGGGGGGTGGATATGTTTGATTGCGTAATCCCCACGCGTTACGGCAGGAATGGCACAGCTTTTACCAGTTGCGGTAAAGTAGTTATTCGTAACACTGCTTATGCCGAGGATTTTGGGCCGCTGGATGCAAAATGCGGCTGCTATGTCTGTAAGAACTTCTCCCGGGCATACCTTAGGCATTTATTTAATGCCAAGGAGATGCTGGGGCTGATTCTGTTGAGTTTACATAATGTTTATTTCTTCCTGGATATAATGCGAAAGGCTCGCCAGGCAATAAAAGAGGATAAATTTAGCCAGTTTAAACAGATGTTTTTAAGCGATTACAATAATCAGATATGCGCATAGATATAGTTACTATCTTCCCGAATATGTTTTCTCCCGTGCTGGATGAGTCTATTATCAAGCGCGCCCAGCAAAAAGGCAAGGTAAAGATATTTATTCACGATTTAAGGGATTATACTTTAGATAAACACCATAAGGTTGATGACCGGCCGTTTGGCGGAGGCTCAGGAATGGTGATGCAGGCAGAGCCTATTTTCAGGGCAGTTGAGGCAATTAAGAAGAAGGTTAGGGGTAGGGTTAAAGTAATATTGTTGTGCCCGCAGGGTGAGAGTTTTAACCAGGGTTATGCAAAGAGGTTATCTAAATGCCATAACCTGATATTTATTTGCGGCCGTTATGAGGGGGTGGATGAAAGGGTCAGGCAGTATTTGGCGGATGAAGAGATTTCCATTGGTGATTATGTGTTAACCGGAGGAGAGCTTGCTGCCATGGTTTTGGTAGATAGCGTAGTCAGGTTGATCCCCGGGGTTTTGGGTGATAAAAATTCCTTGAATTTTGAGTCATTCGAAGGTAATCTATTAGAATATCCGCAGTACAGCCGGCCAGCTAAGTTTAGAAAATGGCAAGTACCTGAGGTTTTGGTTTCCGGTGCTCATGATAAAATCAGCGCCTGGCGTAAGTCTGAGGCGTTAAAGCGGACTAAACAAAGAAGGCCGGATTTACTAAAAAAGTAATGATAATAGGAGGAGTGAAAATGGATATTAAGACAATTGAATCGGGTTTTACGAAGAAAGAGATGCCGCAGTTTAATATCGGGGATACGGTGAAGGTGCTTACGAAGATTCCTGAAGGTGTGGATAAGTTCCGCCTGCATCCTTTTGAGGGCGTAGTGATTGCTAAAAGCGGCTCAGGAATAAAGCTTAATTTTACGGTAAGAAAGGTCTCTTTCGGCGAGGGGATTGAGCGCGTATTTCCGCTATATTCACCGAGTATTGAGCGTATTGAAATTATCCGCTCTGGAAAAGTAAAAAGATCCAAGCTTTATTATTTAAGAAGCAAGATCGGCAAGCACGCCACTAAAATAGAGAGTAAGGAAGAAGAAAAAATTAGTGCTGCGATACGAGAATAAATTAAGGAAGCGCGGGTTTGATTTAATCATCGGAGTGGATGAGGCAGGCAGGGGGCCGCTGGCCGGCCCGGTAGTAGCTGCGGCAGTGCTTTTAAAGGATTTTAATTTTATCAACCGTATTGATGATTCTAAGAAATTAAGTCCGGCAAAAAGAAAAAATGCGTTCTTTGAAATAAAAAACAAGTCTTTATATGCAATTGCCGCAGTAAATCATAAGCAGATCGACCGCATGAATATCCTGCAGGCTACAATTTTAGCTATGCAAAAGGCGATCTCCGGAGTAACCGGGCAATTAAGCCCCGCAGAGTTAAAGCGCGCGTTTATACTTATTGACGGCAATATGCGCTTTAAATTAAATTTACCCTATCAAAGCATTATTAAAGGAGATGCAAAGTCTTTGAGTATTGCCGCTTCTTCAATCTTGGCTAAAGTACGCCGGGATAGGCTAATGGAAAAATACCATAAACTTTATCCGCAGTATGCTTTTGACAGGCATAAGGGGTATCCTACCCTTGAGCACCGTAAGATTTTAAAAGAAATTGGAGCATCAGCCATTCACCGTAAAAGCTTTTTAAAGTGCCTGGAAAGAATTTAGAGTTTGGTAAACAAGCTGAAAAGTCGGCGCTAAGTTTTCTAAAGGGCCAAAGCTATAAGATTATCCAGTGTAATTATAAAACTAAGTTTGGCGAAATAGATATAGTCGCCTGCGACAAAGGGGTTATTTGTTTTGTGGAGGTAAAGGCAAGGCATTCAAGGCTATTTGGCGAGCCGGCTGAAGCAGTCTCCGCAGCAAAACAGAGGCAGGTTTCTAAAGCCGCCATATGTTATTTGAAAGAGAATAATTTATTAGAGCAGGCAGCGCGTTTCGATGTAGTTTCACTTTTATATAAGGAAGATTTACCGGAGATAGATTTGATTAAAGACGCATTTGAATTAAGCCGCAATTTTACCCTTTAAAACTATGGAATATAAAAATCAAAGCTTAATTAAATATTTGGATGACCTTTCCGCAAGGCTTGCCGCTCCCGGAGGAGGATCTGCCGCTGCCTTAAATGCAGCAATGGGAGCAAGCTTGATCAGCATGGTGGTTAACTTTACCCTGGGTAAGCCTAAATATGCTGCCTTTGAGCCGGAATTAAATGAAATCCTAATTAAATCTGAGAAATTAAGGAAGGATCTCCTGGATTTGGTAGATCTTGATGTAGTTGCTTATCAAAGTAAGGATGCCAGGAAGGCGCTGGATGTGCCTTTGATGCTGGCCAGGCTTTGCTGCGAGGCAGCTAAATTATGCCCGCCTTTAATAAAAAAAGGAAATCTTAATTTAATCAGCGATGTTGCGGTGGCTGCGATTTTGCTTGAGTCGGCATTTGTCTCTGCCTGTTTTAATGTGGAGATTAATTTAAAGAACCTGGAGCAGAAGAAATTATCTAAAGGTATAAAAAAAGAACTGCATCAGATGAACAAGCTTATACAGAGGATACGCAAGAATACGGAGGCGGGCGTTGACAAAATTATTAGAGGGTAAACCGGTTGCTGAAAAGATTAAAGAAGAGATAAGGAGCCAGGTGCAAGGCTTAAAACAGGCTCCGGTTTTGGCCAGTATTATTGTAGGCGATAACCCCGGCGCAGCTGCTTATGTGAAATCGCAGGCTAAAGCCGCTGAGGGTCTGGGCATAATCTATAAGCTGATTCAACTTGAGCAAAATATTGATGAGCAGGCTTTAATAGATTTTATCCTTAAGCTTAACCTGGATAAGGCGGTGAACGGCATTATTGTGCAAATGCCGGTCCCGCAGCATATAGATTATAAGAAGATCAGTGAATATATTTTGCCGCTTAAGGATGTTGAAGGCATGCATCCGGCAAATATGGGCAAAGTGCTTTTTGGCCGCTCCAGGATTGTTGCCTGCACAGCCAATGCCGTAATGGAATTATTGAATTCTACCGGTATAGATTTGTATGGTAAGGAGGCAGTAATCGTCGGCCATAGTGAAATTGTAGGAAAGCCGCTTGCTCTCCTGTTGCTGGATAAATTTGCTACGGTGACAGTTTGCCATATTGGCACAAGTAAAGCAGGCAGGCTTGAAGAGCACGTGAGAATGGCAGAGGTGCTCATTGTTGCTGTTGGCAAGGCCGGTATAATCAAGGGTGATTGGATTAAGCCGGGAGCAGTGGTTATTGATGTCGGGATAAACAGGGTTGGCGATAAGATCATAGGAGATGTAGAGTTTGAAGCAGCTCAAGAAAAAGCTGCCTTTATTACTCCGGTGCCCGGAGGGGTGGGGCCGCTAACCGTGACCATGTTAATGCGCAACTTGGTTCAGGCAGCCAGGCTTCAACAGTAAAATGCCTGCCGTATTCTAAAATAGCAGAATATAATGACACTTAAAGAGAAAATCAGGGCGGGAAAATTCCTGCTTACCTCAGAGGTTGGCCCGGCCAAAGGCATAGAGACAGGTGCATTGCTTCAGGATGCGGAGCTTATCCGTAACAAGGTAGATGCAATTAACGTCACGGACTTACAGAGCTCAGTAATGCGCCTGGGCTCTTTGGCAGTCAGTTTCTTGCTTAAGCAAAAAGGTTTTGAGCCGATTTATCAGTTAACCTGCCGCGATCGCAACCGCCTCGCCTTGCAATCAGACCTTTTGTCCGCAGCAGCTTTGGGGATAGAGAATATCCTGGTTTTAACCGGAGACCATCCGAGCCTGGGGGATCACCCTGAAGCCAAGCCGGTTTTTGATTTGGATTCAGTGCAATTATTACAGGTTGCCAGGAAATTAGAATCCGGCCAGGATATGAAAGAGAATAAATTAACCGGGGTTGCGCCGAGATTCTGCCTTGGGGCGGTAGTTAACCCGGGAGCAGATCCTTTAGAGCCGCAGATTATGAAAATGGAGAAAAAGATTGCTGCGGGCGCTGAATTTTTTCAGACCCAGGCGGTCTATGATATAAAGGCATTTGAAAATTTTATTTCAAAGACAAAGCATTTAAAGGTGCCGATTATGGCAGGAATTGTTTTACTAAAGTCAGCAGGGATGGCCCGGTATATGAATAAGCATGTAGCCGGGGTATTTGTTTCGGATGATTTAATCAAAGAAATGGAAGAGGCTAAGGATAAGCCAGCTGCTTCGGTTGAAATTGCCAGCCGGCTGATTAAAGCTTTAAAACCCATGTGCCAGGGCATCCATATTATGCCGATTGGCTGGGATAAGATCGTCCCCAGGGTTTTAGAGGCTAGTGGATTATAGAAGAAGCCTATCCCTGCTCGCTTATGCTCGCAGGTCCTTGCATTTTGCGCAAGGATTTCACTAAACAGAAGCTTTTAAGGTGTTTAATTCGCTAAATAAAAACATATGGCACTTAACTTACCGCAGATACCCGGAGCCAGAAAAAAAGGAGTAGTCCTGCTTTGTTGCGAGGAGGATTTTAAGAAACTCGAGAGCTATCATATTAATGATACTGTTTGCATCGATGGCCCTGCTCAATCAGCCTTTAATCTAGCCGAGTCAATTCATGAGAAATATAAAGTTGGAGTTAAAGTTGTAAGCTTGGATAAACCCCAAAAGGAGCTGCCTGCGGATATTGAAATAATAAGCAGCCCAATCCATGAAATCGTAGGCGAAGGCAGGGCGGAGGCGGTTAAATTTAAAGACGGTAAAGCCGTAGGCGTAAGCCTGGTTTTGTTTATGGATAAAACATTTTTTGATAAATCACAGGAGTTGAATAAGGGAGAAGATATGGCGGATCTACTGGTGCAGCTTGGTACAAAAGGCACAGAGGCAGTATTAAATATTACGCGTCAGGCTTTAGATAAAGCGGTTGGCCAAAAAGGCCAGGCCGGAAAAATCGCATTTGCCGAGACAAACTACTATTTACCCCTGATCAATGCTTTATTGAATATTGAAGTTAAAACTCTGGGGGATTGTTTGCTTGCCTTTTCCCAGGCTGAAAGATTGGCTAAAAATGAGGCAGCTTCCAGCGGCTTAATTATTAACAGCCTGGGGGGAGTTTTAAATAAGGGGGTGGCTACTTTAATCTGCGAGGAGATCTTAGCAGCCCTGGCTGTATTGAATCAGGAGCACCCTAAGGGCGGCATAGGCTTTATTCCAGATAAGGTGCTTAGGTCTTTAGGCCTGCAATTAGTTGATGGCAGAATATCCGGGATAGCCGTAATTTTAGGCCCTGCCAAAGATGAACAGGCTGCCGCAGATTTAATCCGTAATTTCCAATCCAAGAGTATAGTTAGTTTATTGGCAGGCAATGTCAACGGAGTCACTTTTAAACAACAGCTTGAAAGTAAAGGAATTGAGCTGGGGCTGGAGAATTATATTGTTGAGCTGGGGGAGGATTATCTGTCTGCTATTTATGCGGTAAACTTCGCGGCGCGCGCGCCTTTAATTTACGGAGGCAATAAACCCGGTCAATGGGAGCAGATTGCGGATTATATACGCAACCGTGTTCCGGCATTTGTTTTATTGCTCAGCCATGTTGATGAGGTGCTGGTTGCTACCGGTTTAGGGGCCCTGGCTTTCGGTTTACCTATAATTACTGACCTTGAGGTCCCTCAACTTCCAAAAATTGATACGACTTTATTTGAGGCTTTAGTTACGGAAAAAGATTACCAGAGGTTGCCGTCAAAATGTATATTGACGCGCGGAATAAAGGTAAAGGTATCTGAGGTGGCTGTGCCTGTGCCGTACGCTGCGGCATTTGAAGGCGAGCGCGTACGCCGGGAGCAACTAGCAGTGGAATTCGGGGGAAAGGCCAGCTCGGCTATTGAATTCTTGACTACTAAGGAGGAGGCAGCGGTTATTGACGGCAAGGTGGAATTAAGCGGCCCGGATATTGATCAGCTGCCTGCGGGTTCAAAATCATTGCCGCTTGCGATTGTTGTCGAGGTATTTGGCCGTAAAATGCAGAAGGATTTTGAGCCGATCCTGGAGCGCCAGATTCACCGTTTTGTAAATTATGCCATGGGGCTTATGCATATGGGGCAGCGCGATATGGTCTGGATCAGGATCTCTAAAGATGCCTTTGCCAAAGATTTCAGGCTAAGGCACCTGGGGGTTATTTTACATGCTATGTTGCATCAGGAGTATAATGCTATAGTAGATAAAGTCCAGGTTAAACTTTATACTAATCAGGCAGATGTAGACAACTGGATTGCCGATGCAGAGAAGGTTTTTAATGAGCGTGATGAGCGCCTGGCCGGGATGACCGATGAAAGCGTAGATACATTTTACTCCTGTTTATTATGCCAGTCATTTGCCCCAAATCATGTTTGCATGGTTACCCCTGAGCGTTTAGGCCTCTGCGGAGCTTATTCCTGGCTTGATGCCAAGGCATCATTTGAAATTACTCCTACTGGCCCGAATCAACCGGTTGCCAAGGGGAATATTCTGGATGCCAGGCTTGGCCAATGGGATAGCATTAATCAATTCGTGCAGCAAAAATCGAATAAGACTGTTGAGGCAGTAAGTATGTACTCTTTGATGGATGGCCCGCAGTCATCCTGCGGATGTTTTGAATGTATTGTGGCAATTGTGCCTGAAGCAAACGGAGTGATGATTGTGCACCGTGATTATTCCGGGCTTACCCCTTCAGGGATGAGTTTTACTACTTTAGCCGGCTCAGTGGGCGGAGGAGTACAGACTCCCGGATTTTTAGGTGTGGGTAAATTGTATATCCTAAGCAAGAAATTTATTTCAGCTGAAGGCGGGTTAAAAAGAGTGGTCTGGATGCCCAAAGAACTAAAAGAAATATTAGCAGATAAATTAAAGAAGAGGGCCCAGGAGATTGGGCAGCCGGATTTATTGGATAAGATTGCCGATGAAACAGTGGCAGTGAGCTCCGATGAGCTTTTGGCATTCTTAGAAAAGGTGGGCCATCCGGCTTTGAGTATGGAGGCGATAATATAGATTGTTTCCCTACAGCTAAACGCTGCGAAAATTTATTGTTTATCCTTGCTCACTTTGTTCGCAAGGATTTCGCTAGATCAAAGCTATAAGGTGCTCAATTTTCTTCTTGACGTAAGTGCATTAAATGTATATAATTAATCAACAAATATGAATATCCATTCCCTGCCAAAATTCTTAATTGCAACAATTATCATATTGTGTGTTTTTTGTTTTGCGGGTTTGCTTTTTGCCCAAGACGGAATCGGCGATCCTGCAGACAAAGAGTTTAATGGGGCTTTGCCTGACCAGGCCAGGAAATATCGCGAAGAAGGTATGGAGAAACAGCGCGTAGGAGACCTGGCTTCGGCAATGAACTTATACCAGAAGGCGATAGCGCTTGACCCGACTTATGCAGTTGCCTACAATGACTTAGGGGTTATTTATGAAGCGGCGGGTTTCCCTGAGAGGGCAAAGGAAAGCTATTTTAAAGCAATCAAAGTTGATGCTGCGTATCTGAGCGCCTATACTAATATAGCGCTTCTTTATGAAGATCAGCGGGATTTGGAGAGGGCGGCTTTCTATTGGGCTAAAAGGGCAGAGTTAGGCTCTGTAGATGATCCCTGGACCCAGAGGGCAGCCAATCGCTTTAAAGACATTCGTACGGTTTTATCAAATAGGCCGGTTGCCGATGCGCGTGAGGAAGAGGTTTTAGGTTTAATTAAAGATGTTTCCGTATACAAGTCTGTGTTTAATAAAGCCGACAAGGTGCAGGCCTTAAATCATCTGCGTAAAGCCGATCAATATTACAAGAAAAGGAAACTCACTGCGGCGATCAAGGAAGCAAGGCAGGCCCAGGATTTAGATCAAGGGAATACGGAGATTGCGGAATTTATTGAAAGGATAGATGCAGACCCGTCTAGTGCCGGTGCCTATAATGATTTAGGGGTTATTTATGAATCAGCTGGTTTTACGGATCGGGCAGAGGAGTGTTATTTAAAGGCGATCAAGTTTGATCCTACATTATTGAGCGCCTATGTTAACATAGCTATTTTCTATGAAAAGCAGCGGGATTTGGAGAAGGCGGAATTTTACTGGGCAAAGCGCGCAGAGCTGGGTTCAGATGATAACCCTTGGAAAAAGAAAGCAGCTAACCGGGTTAAGGATATCCGCACAGTTCTATCCAGCAGCCCGGTTGCCGATGCCCGGGAATCAGAGGTCCTCGGATTAATTAAGGATGTCGCAAAGTATAAGTCCGCGGTTAATAGAAATGATAAGGTCCTTGCCCAGGATCACTTTAATAAAGCCAAGCAATATTTTAACAGGGGGGATTTGGCCACAGCAATTAAGGAGGCTTTAGACGCCCAGTATTTAGATCAGGATAATCCTGAGATTGAAGCATTTATTGAAAAGGCAGAGTTAAGAGCTCTGTCGCGCTAAAAGCGCACTGCAAAAACTCTTTCCCTATATTGAATTCCTTTTATACTTTCGTGGTTAAAAATTGCGCCATTTTTATAGCTCAGATGATTTTATCCGCTTAAGTATTCTGCCCCTTAGGAATCTAGGGGTAGGCTCCGTATTTATGGCTAATAAAGATTTATTTTTGATTGACGCGACTGCATTTTGCTACAGGGCTTTTTATGCCTTAAGCGGTTTAGCCACTGCTGCCGGAGAGCCTACTAATGCGGTTTATGGATTTTTAAATATCCTGAATAAAATCCTGAAAGAAAAAAAGCCGGATTATTTAATTTGTTGTTTTGATGTTTCCCGGGATACCTTCCGCCTTGAGAAGTTTGCCCAGTATAAAATGCACCGTCCGGCAATGCCTGATGCGCTAAGCAGCCAGATACCTGTAATCAAGGATATCATCAGGGCCTACGGCATACCTATTTTTGAGAAAAAAGGCTTTGAGGCTGATGATATTATTGCAGAACTTGCCAAAAAGGGGGCAGCTAAGAAGCTTAAGGTTACTATCGTAAGCAGCGATAAAGATATCCTGCAGTTGGTGGATAGCCGTATTTCGGTATTTAACCCCTACAAGGATAATGGCACGCTTTACGATGCTAAGAAGGTTAAGGAGGTATTCGGGGTTAGCCCGAAGGTGACGGTTGATATCATTGCTCTGATGGGCGATGATGCAGATAATATTCCGGGCGTTCCGGGGGTGGGCGAGAAAACCGCGGAAAAGCTAATTCTTGAATTTGGTTCTTTAGAGAAGCTGCTTAGGAATATCCCTAAGATTAAACCTGAGAAGATAAGAGAAGCGATATCTGCGCATCTGGAGCGCATAAAACTGAATAAAGAGTTAATCACTCTTAATGAGCAGGTAGGTATGGACCTGGATTTAAAGAAGGTTGAACTTGGAGAACCGGATTATAAAGAGCTGAGCAGAATCTTTAGAAGGCTAGAGTTTAAGAGCCTGCTTCGTGAGCTGCCTGATACCCAGGAGGATGTGCCTGAGCTTAAATTGCATGATGCTAGCGCGATAGAGTTAACGAAGTTGTTAAAGAGCAGCGATGAGCTTGTTATCTATGGAGATAGGGCAGAGGATTTATCTTTTGCTATTGGGGATAAGATTATCAATGCCCTGGCAAATGAAGAAATAACTGCGTTAATAAGCAATGCCCGAGTAAAGAAGGCAGGGTATGATTTAAAGAAGTTGAAAGTCTCTCTTTTTAGAGAGGGCTTGATTTTAAATGGTTTAGATTTTGATGTGATGATCGCTGCTTATTTGTTGAATCCGTCGCGCTCAAGCTATGCGCTTGTTGATCTGGCGCTGGAGTACCTGGGAGAATTTATCCGCCAGGAGAAGCTGGAAACAAAAAGTGGATTAGCCTTGGCGGTTAAATTAAAACCCGTACTTGAAAAGGCGCTAAAGGAGAAAAATTTATTGCAGTTATTTACTGAGCTTGAAATGCCTTTAGTCAGCGTCCTGGCGCAAATGGAGCAGGACGGCATAAAGCTGGATTTAAAATTACTTAAAGAGCTTTCGCGGGATATTGAAAAGAGGCTGATAAAATTAATTGCGGATATTTACGAGGCAAGCGGAACGCAATTTAATATCAACTCTCCGAAGCAGCTAGGCCAGGTTCTCTTTGATAAACTGGCTTTGCCCGTAATCAAGAAGACAAAAACCGGGCCTTCTACTGATGAGGAGGTGCTCCGGCGCCTGGCAGAGAAGCATGCAATTGCAGCGCTGTTATTAGAGTATCGGCAATTGACTAAATTGAAAAATACTTATGTTGATGCCCTGCCTAAGCTGGTAAACCCTGAAACAGCAAGGGTGCATACATCTTTTAATCAGGCCGCAACTGAGACGGGGAGATTAAGCTCTAGCAACCCTAATCTGCAGAATATTCCGATTAAGACCGAGATTGGCAGCAAGATACGCCAGGCAATAATTGCTTCTGGAAAAGACAACTATCTCTTATCCTGCGATTATTCGCAGATAGAGTTAAGGGTGCTGGCACATCTTTGCGGCGATAAAACATTGATCGAGGCATTCCACAATAACCAGGATGTGCATCGTCTGAGCGCCTCCTTGATTTATGATGTTTCGGAAGAGAATGTTGCAAATGAGATGCGCGAGGTGGCCAAAAGAGTGAATTTTGGCATTATTTACGGACAGAGTGCCTTTGGTTTGGCTAAAGATTTGGGAATACCCGTAAATCAGGCGCAGGATTTTATTGATGCCTACTTTTTACGTTATCCGAAGGTAAGGGATTTTATTGACACGCAGATTAAAAAGGCAAGGACTGAAGGTTTTGTTACTACGCTTATGGGCAGGAGAAGATATATCCCTGAGATCAACAGTAAAAATATGGGGATTCGCCAGTTTGCAGAACGCCAGGCAGTAAATACGCCTATTCAGGGTACTGCCAGCGATCTGATTAAGCTGGCAATGGTTAAAATATCCGCACAGATAGAAGAAAAAGGCTTAAAAAGTAAGATGATCCTGCAGATTCACGACGAACTGGTTTTTGATTTACCGGCTGCTGAACTGAGTGTTTTAACTTGTCTGGTCAAGGAGATAATGGAGCATGTGAAGAAGCTGGATGTGCCGATAAAAATAGATATGAAGAGTGGTAAAAACTGGCTGGATATGGAGATTGTTGAATGAAAATAGCTATGGTGGCTTCTGAGGTTGTGCCTTTTGCAAAGACCGGGGGCCTAGCTGATGTGGTAGGTGCCCTACCCTTGGCTTTAGAGGATTGCGGGCAAGAGGTGATTATTATTATGCCCAGGTATAAGTGCATAACCGACGCAAAATTCAAGCCGAGCAGGATTTCTAAGGATGTGATGTCAGTGACCATAGGCAGGAATATAAAGGTTTATTTTATAGAGAATGATTTATATTTTGAGCGGGACGGTTTGTATGTAGATAAGAATGGAGATTATAAAGATAACCTGGAGAGGTTTGCTTTTTTCTGCCGCAGGGCATTGGATTTATTAAAAGAAATTGATTTTTCCGCTGATATCCTGCATTTACACGACTGGCAGAGCAGCCTTGTGGCTGTTTATTTGAAAAACCTGTATTTTAAGTTCCACTTTTATAAGGGAATGAAAAGTATTTTGACTATTCATAACCTTGGTTATCAGGGGTTATTTGCCAAGGATGAATTTCCAAAGCTGGGTTTAGACGAGACTCTTTTTAGCGTCTCCGGGCTTGAGTTTTATAACCAGGTCAGCCTGTTAAAAGGCGGAATAATATTTGCTGATTTTATTACTACGGTTAGCCCTACTTATGCCAAGGAGATCCAGGGCACAGAGCTGGGTTTTGGTTTAGATGGGCTGCTCAGGCAGCGCAAGAATGCTTTAAGCGGAATAATCAACGGTTTGGATTATTATCTCTGGGATCCGAACACAGACAGCTTTATCGCGCAGAACTTCTCGGTGCAGAATATAGAGGGTAAAAGCTTTAACAAAGAAAAGCTGCAGGAAATATGCGCCTTGCCGGTAAATAAAGATATCCCTGTTTTAGGGGTTGTTTCGCGTTTGGTGGAGGCCAAGGGTTTTGATATTCTTGCCCAGGGTTTGGATGAGATATGTAAAATGAACGTGCAGCTGGTAATTTTAGGAATTGGGGAATTAAAATATCATAAGATTCTGGAGGCGGCAGCGAAGAAGCATCCGAAAATCATCTCCTTAAATCTAAAATTTGACGATCCATTGGCGCATAAGATTTATGCCGGCAGCGATATTTTCCTTATGCTTTCAAAATACGAGCCATGCGGGTTAGGCCAGTTGATCAGCCTGCATTATGGGACTGTCCCGTTGGTTTTTAAGACCGGTGGGCTGGCAGACACAATCAATAAGAACAATGGTTTTGTTTTTACCAGCTATACCAGCGAGGAGTTTATCGGGCTGCTTAAGAAGGCAGTGGCTGCCTTTAAAGATAAAAAGAAATGGGGCCGCCTGGTAACTAATGCCATGAAATGTAATTTTTCCTGGGAGTCTTCTGCTAAGAAATATATCCACTTATATGCTCAAGCAAAAGAAGGGTAAGCTGGTATTAGGGGTTACCGGCAATATGGGTTCTGGCAAAAGCACCGTAGCCAGGATGTTTAAAACAAAGGACTGCCTGCTTATTGATGCGGATTGCCTGGGGCATGACCTTTTATCTTGCGGCACCAAGGTTTATCGCAGGATCATTAAAACATTTGGCCGGAGAATTATTAAGACGGATAATTCTGTTGATCGGGCTAAGTTAGCCGGGCTAGCTTTTGCCGATAAAGCTAGCTTAAACAGGCTTAATCGCATTGTTCATCCGGCAATTATCGCAGAGATAAAACGGCAGATTAGTAATTCTAAAAAGAAGATTGTAATTCTGGATGCCGCCTTGATTATTGAGGCCAGACTTAAGAAGATAGTGGATATATTGGTGGTAGTTACCGCTAGCAGGCAGCAGCAGATTTTGCGCACTCAGAGGAGGTTGTCGCTAAGTAAGAATGGGGTTTTCCGGAGAATGAAATATCAGATTTCGCAAAACGCAAAATTGCGCCTTGCGGATTTTATCATAGATAACAGCGGTCAAATCAGTAAAACTCGGAGGCAGGTTTCCGAAATAAGGAGGTTGTTGTGGAAAAGTTAGATATAAAGAATCTTAAGGATATGAAGATCGGTGAATTGAACAAATTGGCTAAAGAATTAAATGCCAATGGTACAAGCGGTTTAAAAAAGCAGGACCTGATTTTTAAAATACTCCAGGCCCAGGCAGAAAAAGAAGGCTTGATGTTCGGGGAGGGGGTATTAGAGATTCTTTCCGAAGGTTTTGGTTTTTTAAGAAGCCCGAATTATAATTACCTGCCCTGCCCGGATGATATCTACATCTCTCCGTCACAGATCAGGAAGTTTGAACTGCGCACGGGTGATACGGTAAGCGGACAGATTCGTCCGCCCAAAGAGGGAGAGAAATATTTTGCCTTGCTTAAAGTCGAAGCGGTTAATTTTGAAAATCCCGAAGAGGTAAAAGAAAAGGTGCTTTTTGATAATCTTACTCCGGTTTATCCGCGCCAGCCATTTAATCTGGAAACCAAGCCCGATGAGACATCCATGCGTATTATGAGCTTGCTTACCCCTATTGGCAAGGGGCAGCGTGGTTTAATCGTTGCCCAGCCTTATAGTGGTAAGACTGTCTTATTGCAGAAGATCGCCAATGCTATTACCAGTAATAACCCGGATGTAATCCTGATTGTGCTTTTGATTGATGAGCGTCCGGAAGAGGTTACGGATATGCAGCGTAATGTTAAGGGGGAGGTAATTTCTTCTACTTTTGATGAGCCGCCGGAACGCCACGTGCAGGTTGCAGAGATTGTTCTGGAAAAGGCAAAGCGCCTGGTTGAGCATAAGCGCGATGTCGTGGTTCTTCTGGATAGCATTACGCGTCTGGCGCGCGCTTATAACTCCGTGGTTCCGCACAGCGGCAAGGTTCTTTCAGGAGGTATTGATTCTAATGCATTGCAGAAGCCAAAAAGGTTTTTTGGCGCTGCACGCGCAGTAGATGAGGGTGGAAGCTTGACTATTATTGCTACTGCTTTGGTGGATACCGGAAGCCGCATGGATGAAGTTATCTTTGAAGAGTTTAAAGGTACGGGCAATATGGAAACCCAGCTGGACCGTAATTTGTTCCAGCGCAGGATTTATCCGGCAATAGATATTAAGCGCTCCAACACCCGTCACGAGGAGCTTCTAGTCAAACCGGATGTTTTGCAGAAGACCTGGATTTTAAGAAAGGTGTTAAATGAGTTAAATAATGTGGAGGCCATGGAATTATTGATTGAGAAATTAAGCAAAACCAAGAATAATGAAGAGTTCTTAAACAGCATGAATCAAAAATAAGCGAGGGCATAAGTTACGGAGCTCGGAGAGCGACTTAACTTATCTGCCCGAGGTTATGCTCGCGAGCAGGTGCGAGCGAGGATATTGATAGTAAGGTTATTACAAACTAATTAAAGAAGGGGGTAGTAAAATGAAAGACAAGATCCATCCTAATTACAAAGAAAGCACAATTGTTTGCGCTTGTGGCGAAACCGTGCGTACGCGTTCCACTAAGCCAAGTATTCGCGTTGAGATCTGCTCAAAATGCCATCCGTTTTTTACGGGAAAGCAGAAACTAGTGGACTCTGCCGGACGCGTGGATAAGTTTATGAAGAAATACGGCAAGAAATAAATGAGACCACGACGCCGGTTGTACTGTTGCGTTTTGTGCAACAGTACAGCAAGGATGTGTTTATAAGGATACTGTTATAAGGGGTTAGTTTATGAGCGAACAACTGGAAAAAATAGAGGCGCGTTATCTGGAGCTGGAGCAGCTTTTAGCCAACCACGAACAGATTGCGGATCGCGAGCAATATAATAAACTAGCCAAAGAGCTTTCTGATATAAAACCCACCGTTGTTTTGTATCGTGAGTATAAAAGTTTACTCAAGGAAACTAAAGATCTTGAGGTTGTGCTTTCTCAAAAGCATGAAAAGGATTTTTATGAGCTGGCGCAGCAGGAGATCAATGAGCTGGGTATTAGAAGGGCAGACATAGAGTTAAGGATTAAGAAGATACTAGCGGGGGAGGATAAGCATGCCGGTCGTGCCTGCATAGTTGAAATCAGGCAGGGCACAGGAGGGGATGAGGCAGGGCTTTTTGCGGCGGACCTCTACCGTATGTATTCTAAATATGCAGATAATAAAGGCTGGACGCTTGAGCCTATGTTTGCCAGCACAAATGAAGCCGGCGGGATCAAGGAGATTGCTTTCAGCGTAAAGGGCAAAGATGCTTTTCGCTGCCTGAAGTTTGAAAGCGGGGTGCATCGCGTGCAGCGCGTTCCTACTACCGAAGCGCAAGGACGCATTCATACCTCTACCGCGACAGTTGCAGTTTTGGTTGAGCCGGAGGAGGTTGATTTGGTGATTGAGCCCAAAGATTTAAGGATAGATACCTATCGCTCAAGCGGACCAGGCGGGCAGCATATGCAGAAGACTGATTCGGCGGTAAGGATTACGCATATGCCAACCGGTACGGTAGTAGCTTGCCAGGATGAGCGTTCGCAAATAAAGAATAGGGCTAAGGCAATGAGGGTCTTGCGTGCGCGTATCTTAGAGTCTAAAATAGAAGCTGAGGCAAAGAAATTATCCAGCGCGCGAAGAATTCAGATTGGCACCGGCGACCGCAGCGAGAAGATCCGCACATATAATTTTCCTGACCGCCGGGTTACTGACCACAGGATTAATTTTACTTCGCATCAGCTGGAGGCAATCTTGGAGGGCCAGATGGATGAGCTTTCAGAGGCCCTGTTAAAGGCAGAGGAAGAGAAGAAGAATGAACGAAGCTGAATTAGTTTTAACGCATGTTTTAGATTGCAACCGCTTGTCTTTGTATCTTAATAAGGATATAAACTTGGACAAGGATAAGTCTAAGTTGTTTTCTGCGATATTAAAACGCAGGATCCTGGGCGAACCTGTGCAGTATATCTTGGGTAAAACCGAGTTCATGGGGTTAGAATTTAAGATAGACAATCGCGCATTGATCCCCCGTCCGGAGACAGAGATCCTAGTTGAAACAGCAATTAACCAGTTAAAACAGGGGAGGTTTCTTAAGCCCAAGGTCCTGGATCTTGGCACAGGTTCAGGTTGTATTGCTGTAGCCATCGCTAAAAATATGCCTGGCGCAAGAGTCTGGGCTAGCGATATATCAAGCGCAGCTTTAGAGTTAGCTGGAGAGAACGCCGCTTTGAATAACTCAAGGATTACATTTATACAGAGCGATCTTTTTGCAGGGTTAAAACCCGGGCAGTGTAAGTTTGATTTAATCATCAGCAACCCTCCGTATGTATCAACCGAGGAGTTTGATTGTTTGGCTAAAGAGATTTATTTTGAGCCTTGGTTAGCTTTTAAGGCCGGCATTGATGGGTTGGATTTTTATCGCCGCATAATTAATCAGGCAGCCGCCTATTTAAATAATAATGGACAGTTAATCCTTGAGGTAGGTTTTAACCAGGCGAGCCCGGTTAAAGAGATGCTTAAGCAGGAGATGTTTGATCAGCTAACCTTGATTAAAGATTACAATAATATTGAGCGTATCGTTACGGCTAAAAAAGGACTAACCAAAGATGGATAAATTGATTATTGAAGGTGGAGTTAAATTAAAGGGTGAGGTTACGGTATCCGGGGCAAAAAATGCGGTTTTGCCGATTTTAGCCGCAACCTTGCTTACTGATGAACCATGCGTAATCAAGGGGGTGCCAAATCTGCGCGATACCAATAGCATGCTTAAGATCTTACGCGCGCTAGGAAAGATCGCGGAGTTTGATAAGGGCAGGGTCAGTATCTGTGCGGGCAAGGTTACAAATTATATCGCTGAATATAAATTGGTTTCGACTATGCGCGCCTCATTTTGTGTTTTGGGCCCGCTTTTAGGTAAGCTAAGGAAGGCTAAGGTTTCCCTCCCCGGAGGCTGCGTTATCGGGGTGCGTCCGGTAGATTTACATCTTAAGGGGATCAAGGCCTTGGGGGCTGATATAAGCATTGATTCAGGTTATGTTATAGCCAGGGCAGACAAATTAAAAGGTGCCTACATTTATCTGGGCGGAGTATATGGCTCTTCGGTATTAGCTACTGATAATGTAATGATGGCTGCGGTATTAGCAAAAGGAAAAACCGTAATTGAATCTGCTGCCTGCGAGCCTGAGGTAGTGGATTTGGCGGAGTTTTTGATCAAGATGGGAGCAAGGATAAAAGGGCACGGTACTCCGGTTATTGAAATAGAAGGAGTAAAGCATTTACGCGGAGCAACGCATTCTGTGATTGCCGACCGTATAGAAGCCGGAACTCTGATCCTGGCCTCTCTGATTACCGGCGGAGATATTATGATTAAAAACGTGCAATATCAACATCTGGGGTCCTTGATTGATAAATTAGATGAGGCGGGCGCGCATATAGTGCGTAGTGACGGCTCTTTGCAGATAAAAGGAAGCAGAAGATTAAAATCTGTGAATATAACTACCCTTCCTTACCCGGGTTTTCCTACTGATATGCAGGCGCAGATGATGAGCTTGATGTCGGTTACTCCGGGTATCAGCGTAATTACTGAAAAGATTTATCCGGACAGATTTATGCATGTCTCTGAGCTTAACCGTATGGGGGCGCATATCCAGAGAGAAGGCCCGCATGCGATTGTTGAGGGTATAAAAAGTTTATCCGGAGCTCCGGTTATGGCAAGCGACCTGCGCGCATCTGCCTGTTTAGTCCTGGCGGGTTTAGCCGCGCGCGGCAAAACATCCATCTCCAGGATTTATCACTTAGAGCGCGGCTATGAAAATATCGAGCAGAAGTTAATTAATCTTGGGGCAAAAGTTTGGAGAGAAAAAGAATGATTCTAATGATTGATAATTATGACTCTTTTACCTACAACTTGGTGCAATATTTAGGTGAATTAGGGCAACTAGTTAAAGTCTTTCGCAATGACACCTTAACTATCGACGAGATTAAAAAGCTCAATCCCGCAAAGATTGTTATATCTCCCGGGCCAGGAAGGCCAGAGGATGCAGGTATCTCTTGCCAGCTTATCCGCCAGTTCTGCGGTAAGATTCCTATTTTAGGAGTCTGCCTGGGGCATCAGGCGATAGGTTATGTTTTTGGCGCTAAGATCGTAGGCGCTAAAAAGCTTATGCATGGCAAAACCTCAAAGATATACCATAATAAAAAAGATATTTTTAAGGGTATACCCAACCCCTTTTTAGCGACACGATACCATTCTCTATTAGTTGAAAGAAAGAGTTTGCCTGACTGCTTGGAGATAACCGCGTCTACATCCGAAAATGAAATAATGGGGCTAAAACATCAGCTCTACCCTGTTTGGGGGGTGCAGTTCCATCCGGAGTCCATACTTACTAAAAGCGGAAAGCAGATATTGGATAACTTTATTAAAATAAAATGATTAAAGAGCTGGTTAAACAATTGATTAATAAAAGGGATTTAACTCCTAAGCAGATGCAGCAGGTGATGCAGGAGATTTTAAGCGGCGCAACTGATACCGCCGATATTATTAATTTTCTTACCTCTTTGAATGAAAAAGGCGAGACGGTTGATGAACTGACTGCTGCGGTAAATGAAATGCTTAAATATGTTGAGCCGATTGTTGTTGATACCGAGAGTATATTAGATACCTGTGGAACCGGCGGGGATAAAAAGGGGACCTTTAATATCTCAACCATCACAGCAATGGTCGCCAGCGGAGCCGGCATTACCGTAGCCAAACACGGCAACCGTTCAGTATCAAGTAAATGCGGAAGCGCAGATATATTAGAGGCCCTGGGCGTGGATATTAATATGGATAGAACCAGGATCAAGAAGTGCCTTAAGGAGATAGGCCTTGCTTTTTTATTTGCGCCAAATTTGCATCCGGCGATGAAAAATGTTATGCCGGCAAGAAAACAGATTGCCGGCAAAACCATGTTTAATATCTTGGGCCCGTTAATTAATCCTGCGCGCGCAACCAATCAGTTAATCGGCGTATATTCAAAGGAGTGGACCAGGCCGCTGGCCCAGGTTTTATATAATTTAGGCTCTAGGCATATTTTAGTGGTGCATGGCGCAGATGGCCTGGATGAGGCAACTACTACTGGAAAGACATTTGTTTCCGAGGTGCATAACGGTACGTTAAGGGATTATGAAATAGGCCCGGAGGAGTTTGGTTTGCCTGTAGCTAAAGCTGAGGATCTCTGCGGAGGGTCAATTCAGGATAATCTCAAGATTGTCCTGGATGTTTTGACTGGCAAGAAAGGCAGGACACGGGAGATTGTTTTGTTAAATGCCGGCTGCGCTATTTATGCCGCAGATAAAACAGATACCATTGCCGAAGGGATAAAGCTGGCCGAGGAATCGATTGATTCAGGTTCAGCGTTAAAGAAACTGGAATTATTAAAGGAGTACTCGCATTAAAATGGCCAAAGTTGACACCTTAAAAGAGATTGTGGCAAAGAAAAAAGAAAGAATTGCTCTTGCCAGGCAGCAGATAAGCGAAGAGGATTTGAAGTTAAAATTAAGCGGCCTTGGCCCTACCCGGCCATTTAAGGAGGCAATCAGTAAGCCGCGCCAGATTTCATTGATTGCCGAGATCAAGCAATCCTCTCCCTCAAAAGGCCTGATTCGCCAGAATTTTAACTTGCAGGAGATTGCGCAGGGCTATCAGGATGCAGGCGTACAGGCGATTTCCGTCTTAACCGAAGAGGATTTCTTTGGAGGCAACCCGCTTTATATTAATGAAGTAAAGAATATCGTTAGTGTCCCGCTCTTAAGAAAAGATTTTATCCTGGAAAGTTATCAGGTATATGAGTCGCGTTATTTAGGCGCGGATGCAATATTATTGATTGCGGATTTATTGACTAAAGATAAACTTGTTGAATTAATGCAGATTGCCGATGTCCTCGGCCTGGATTATTTGGTGGAGGTGCATGATGAAAAAGAACTTAAGAAGGTACTTGGTTTAAAGGTGCCCATCATCGGAATAAATAATCGCAATCTGCATACCCTGGAGGTTGATTTTAAGACCACAGAGAGATTATTTACTTTAATCCCCCGGGATAAAGTGGTAGTTGTGGAGAGCGGGATAAAGAATTATCAGGACGTGTTATTTTTAAAGATCCTTGGGGCCAGCAGCGTATTAATCGGCACCGCCTTTATGGAGGCCGAAGATATAAAGAAAAAGGTGGAAGAGGTGATGGGGTGGTAGGCGCGGGGAAAATCTTTCCTCGGAACGGGGATGCCCCTCTTTTAGCGTCACCTCTCGCTTGAGGTGTTAATTTATGGTAAAGGTAAAGATTTGCGGGATAACTAATCTGGAGGATGCATTGGCTTCATTATTTAGCGGGGCCGATGCCTTAGGGTTTGTTTTTTATAAAAAAAGCCCGCGCTATATCAGTCCGCTTAAAGCCAGAAATATTTCGCGTATTTTACCTAAGAATATTTGCCGGGTAGGGGTTTTTGTAGACGAGAAAGTTAAGACAGTAAGAAATATTGCCAGGCTTTGCGGTTTAAATATGCTGCAGTTTCATGGCAAAGAGTCTGCCGGGTATTGCCGTAAATTTAAAGGGTATAAGATTATCAAGGCTTTCGCAGTTAAGGGGAAGCCGGATTTAGCTAAGCTATCAGAATATAAAGGATGCGCTTTGCTTTTTGATGCTTACTTAAAAGATTGCCCCGGGGGCACAGGTAAAAAGTTTAACTGGAATTTATTAAGAAACATAGATAAAATAGGTGAGGCGGTTTTTCTTTCCGGTGGCCTAACCGCCGCTAATGTATCCAGGGCAATTAAGTTGTTAAAACCCGAATGGGTAGATGTCTCAAGCGCAGTAGAGTTTGAGCCGGGTAAAAAAGACCATAAAAAGATCAAGCAGTTTATCCAGGCATGCCGATGAAGAAATGCCCATTTTGTTGTGAATTAATTCAAGCCGATGCTATAAAATGCAAGCATTGCGGCGAGTTTTTAAATAAAAAAAACAAAGGCTTAAATTGTTTTTTGGGTTGCCTGATTGCATTTATTGTATTTATTATTTTGGCCAACATTTTTCTCTTTCTGGTTTTTAATCTCTTTAAAAATGTAATCTACAAGGCTTCATTTATGGGAATGAACCTGCCGCATTTTTACCTGCCTTTAAGTGCGCAGGATGTGCAGATTATGCTTAGGGATTTAGGGGAAGGTTTTCGTATCTTTTGGGAGAACATTACCGGAGGCTCACTCCGCGATTATCAAAGGATCTATCTATAATGAAAAATAGTATGCCGGATAAAACAGGTCATTTTGGAAGTTTTGGCGGAAGGTTCGTCCCTGAGACGCTGATCTATGCCCTGGATGAATTAGAAAAAGAGTATCTTGCGGCTAAAAAAGACAAAAGATTCCATAGGGAACTATCGGGTTATCTTAAAGAATACGCCGGCCGGCCAACACCATTATATCTGGCTAAGAATTTAAGCAAGTATATTGGCATAAAAAATGTTTATCTAAAAAGAGAGGATCTTTTGCATACCGGAGCCCATAAAATAAATAATACCCTGGGCCAGGTTATTTTAGCCAAGAGAATGGGTAAGAAAAGGGTGATTGCTGAAACAGGCGCGGGCCAGCATGGAGTTGCTACTGCCACGGTTGCGGCATTATTTGGTTTAGATTGCGATATATATATGGGGCATGAGGATATCCAGCGCCAGGCGTTAAATGTTTTGCGTATGAAGCTGCTTGGTGCACGGGTAATTCCAGTGAAGAGCGGGACAAAAACCTTGAAGGATGCTATGACCGAGGCCTTACGAGACTGGGTAACTAATGTGCGCAGTACATATTATATTATCGGCACAGTTGCCGGACCGCACCCGTATCCTGCGATGGTGCGCGATTTTCAGTCAGTTATTGGTAAAGAGGCAAAGTCGCAGATTTTACAAAAAGAAAAGAGATTGCCGGATTATCTGGTGGCTTGCGTGGGCGGCGGAAGCAATGCCATGGGCTTGTTCTATCCATTTTTTAAAGACAAAACTGTAAAGATGATTGGAGTAGAGGCAGCAGGTTTGGGGCTGTCTTCAAAGAAACATTCAGCAAGCCTGGTGGCTGGCGCGCCTGGAGTTTTACATGGATGCAAATCCGATGTTTTAGAGGATAAATTCGGCCAGATTAATAATGCGCATTCCATAGCTGCCGGATTAGATTATCCCGGAGTTGGCCCGGAGCACGCTTATTATAAAGAGATTAAACGGGCAAAATATGTCGCGGTGAGCGATAAAGAGGCCTTAGTAGGGTTTAAATTGCTTTCTGAGATTGAAGGCATTATCCCGGCTTTAGAGTCTGCGCATGCCATTGCCTATCTAATAAAAGCAGCAAGAGAGATAAAAAAGAATTCTATGGTTATTCTTTGCCTTTCGGGAAGAGGGGATAAGGATTTACATGAATCGTATTGATAAGAAGTTCTTAGAGTTAAAGAAAAGAGGCAAAAAGGCATTTATTGCTTTTATCACCGCAGGCTACCCTAGCTTAGCTACAACCGCTAAACTTGTCCGGGAGTTTAAAAAAAGAGGGGTTGATATAATTGAATTGGGCGTGCCTTTTTCGGATCCCCTTGCCGATGGAGCAGTTATTCAAGAGGCTTCTTTATGTTCGCTTAAAAAGAAAACAAACTTAATCAAGATTTTAGATTTAGTAAAATCTTTACGCCAAGATACAGATTTACCAATTTGTTTAATGAGTTATTATAATCCTATCTTTTGCCTTGGGGATAAACGTTTTGTGGATAAAGCAGTAGCTGCAGGGGTTGATGGGGTGATTATTCCGGATTTGCCTCCTGAAGAAGCAAGTGATTTTGTTTCTTATGCTCACAAAAAAGGTTTAATTAATATTTGTTTCCTTGCGCCGACCAGTTCTCAAGGCCGCATTAAGGCTATATCTAAAATCGCCAAAGGTTTTATTTACTATGTTTCTTTAACCGGGGTTACCGGCAGCCGCAAGAAGCTGTCGGCGGATTTAAAAGCAAATTTAACCAGGATTAGAAAGGTAGCGCGTATTCCGGTTTGCGTAGGGTTTGGTATTTCTACCGCAGATCAACTAAAACAGGTGCAAAAGATTTGCGATGGTGGGATTGTTGGTAGTGCCATCGTAAATAAGATAAAGGAAAATATCGGCCACAGGGACTTAGTAAATCGGGTAGGCAATTTTGTAGAAAGGCTTAATGTATAGAAAAAGTAAGCTCAATAACGGATTAAGAATAATTACTAAACGCTTAAGCGGCGTAGAGAGCATTTCTTTAGGTATCTGGATTAATATCGGCGGTCGTTATGAAGCGCCGTATCATAAGGGCATCTCGCATTTTCTGGAGCATCTACTTTTTAAGGGCAGTAAAAAATTCTCCTGCCGTGCGATTAAGGAGTCAATTGAAGGGGTGGGGGGTGCCTTAAACGGCTTTACTTCGGAAGAGCTTACTTGTTATTTGGTTAAGATTCCCAGTCGTTACCTGGTTAGGTCTTTGGATGTCTTATCCGATATGGTAGCTAACCCTTGCTTAAAGCAGACGGATATTAAGAAAGAAAAGAAGGTTATCCTGGAAGAGCTGAAGATGTACAGGGATCTTCCGCAAAGTTATGTTTATGAGTTATTGGATGAGTTGCTTTGGCCGCACCAAGCGATTGGCTTGCCGGTAATCGGAACAGTTAAATCAGTACGGAATATTAATCGCGACACATTAAGTTATTTTCAAAAGACGCATTATACCCCTGCGAATATCGTGGTCAGCGCTGCGGGTTTGGTAGACCACAATCTATTGGTAAGCAGGGTTGAGGATATTTTTGCAGCGAGGAATCCCGGCGGGTTAAATGCCTTTACTGCTGCTAAAAACATTCAGCATAAACAGCAGCTCAGGATTTTTCACAAAGCCACTGAGCAGACGCATATGGCGCTTGGGTTCCATGCTTTAAAGCGCGACCATCCTTTAAGGCACGCTCAGGCACTGTTGCATATAATTTTAGGGGCAAATATGTCCAGCCGTCTTTTTAACGAGGTAAGAGAAAAAAGAGGCTTAGCTTATGAGATTGGCACGGGTTTAAAACGCTATCATGATACCGGAGCTTTCTTAGTGCATGCCGGTATAGATAACCATAAAGTTATTCCTTGCCTGGAGTTGATCTTCCAGGAATTAAATAAGGTTAAAAATAAGCTCGTGACTATTGATGAGTTTAAACGGGCTAAAGAGTTTTATCTGGGGCAACTCATGCTGGCCTTAGATGATACCATGGAGTATATGCTGTGGATGGGGGAGAGCATGGCTTGTTTAGATAAGGTTTATACTTTAGACGAGGTGATTAAAGAGGTAAATAAGGTAAATATAGAAGATTTGCTCCGGGTTGCACAAGAAGTCTTTAAGCGCGAAAAGATAAATTTAGCCTTAATCGGACCTTTAGGAAAAGAAAAAAAGAAAATATATTCAAAACTTAACTTAGGATAAGCATGGAAAAATTGGGCATTACTCCGGGGATCATATTCATTGTATTTATTTTGGCTGCGCTTTCCTTCTTTTTCTCGGCATCTGAAACATCAATTATAGGTTTAAGCAGAATTCGCCTGCGTCATATGCTGCAGAAGGGGGTTAAGCGCGCGCAAAGCGTCCAGAGGCTGATAGTTAAGCTGGATAAAGTAATTGCCGCTACACTTATTGGCAATAATCTGGTTAACATAGCAATTTCTTCTATTGTCACCGGCATATTTGTGCAGATTTATGGTTACCGCTGGGGGGTAATTGCCTCTACTTTTATAACCACGCTGATTTTGCTTATTTTTTGCGAAATAACCCCGAAAATATTCTCGGCAAAACATTCAGAAAAGGTAGCACTCGTTACTGCTCCGTTAATGGAGGCTGTGATCATAATCTTAAAACCGCTGATTGTATTTTTCATTGGCATCAGCAACTTTATACTTAAGATTTTTGGAGTGGGCCATTCCAAACGCCTGCCTTTAATCACCGAAGAAGAGTTGCGTACGATGATTGAGATGGGCAAGGAGGAGGGGGTATTAAGCGAAGAAGAGCGCGCGATGCTACATCGTATTTTCGAGTTTGGCGATACCAAGCTTAGCGATGTAATGGTTACAAAAGATAAAATGGTAGCGGTGAATATTAATACTAATTCTGATGACCTGCTTAACCAGTTTGTGGAGGAAGGGCATGCCCGGCTTCCGGTATATAGCGGTTCACTGGATAATATTGTAGGTATAGTTTATGCGCAGGATTTGCTCTATATATTGAGAGAAAAAGGGTTGTTCCTGCTGCAGGACCTGTTGCATGATGCCGTTTATGTGAATGGATCAATGCGCGTTAATGAACTTTTAAAGAGGTTTCAGACAGAGAAGATTCAGATTGCTATTATCGTAGATAAAGACAAGAAGGCACAAGGTTTGGTTACTTTAGAGGACCTTTTGGAAGAGATTGTTGGCGAGATTGAAGAAAAGCATTCTAACGGCAGGAAAGCCTTGAAGTAAAAATGGAGCTTGATTTACTCTTTAAGAATTGTTGACATAAAAATCTTACTGTGATAATATAGCGAGTAGTTAACTTGCATGTTGTATAAAAAGGAGGAATAGATGGCGGAAACAGGATATTGCGTGAAATGCAAAGGCAAGAAAAACATGAAAGATGAACAAAAGGTAACCATGAAGAATGGCCGCGCAGCAGTGAAAGGCAAGTGTCCGGAGTGCGGAACCGGAATGTATAAGATTTTAGGTAAGAAATAAGTAATTATATTGCAACAGGAGCATTAAAATAGAATCAAAACAGTTGGCTCAAGCCGTTGCCCGGGCTGCTAAATCCATAAAAGCCGAAAATGTTATTATTCTTGATGTTTCAAAAATAGCCGGTTTTTGTGATTATTTCGTTATCGCCAGCGGTAATTCTTTAAGGCAAACTGCTGCGATCGCCCAGGCAATTCAGGATGGTTTGGAAAAAATCGGGATAAAATCTCTCTCTAAGGTTGGCCGCGGCGACGAATCCGGTTGGATAGCTCTAGATTATGTTTCAGTGATCGCCCACTCTTTTTATAAACCTATGAGAGAGTTTTATTCTTTAGAGAGCCTTTGGTCTGATGCCAAGAAGGTAAGGGTGGTTGCCGCGAAGAAATGATTTCTAGATTTTGAGCTTACCGTTTTGTAGTCTTCTTTTCTAAAAACTAGAATGCAGAAGAATATTCAAGAGGAATTAATTTCCCTGGTTGTCCGCGCTTTGCGCTCAGGCGGATTAGACAAGCTTGCTCAGGATGAGCTCATCCTTGATTTTCCCACCGACAGCCGTTTTGGCGACTTTACTACAAATATCGCATTAAAATTAAGTAAGACAGTCAGGAATTCACCCCGCAATATCGCAGCGATTTTAGTGGAATTAATCCAGAAAGAAATCTCAAATTCCGATTTAGGGGATTTAATTAATCAGGTCAAGGTCGAAGGCGCTGGTTTTATAAACTTTTATCTTAATGCGGATTATTTTTACAATCAGCTGGCTAATATCATCAGCCACGGTAAAGATGCCCTAAGGCTGGATTTAGGCAAGGGGAGGAAGGTTTTAATCGAATATGTCAGCGCTAATCCTACCGGCTCTTTATCAGTTGCCCATGCGCGCCAGGCAGCGGTAGGGGATTGCTTGGCTAATGTCCTGGAATTCCTGAATTTTAAAGTACAGCGCGAGTTTTATCTTAACGATGAAGGCAACCAGATTAATATCTTGGGAAAATCAGTGCAGTTGCGCCGCGAGGAGTTAGCGGGTAAAGAGATTGAATTCCCTGAGAATTATTATCAAGGAGACTATGTAATAGATATTGCTGCAGAGGCATATAAGCAGAAGATCAGCGATGCAGCCTTAGGTGATTTTGCGGCGGATTATATCCTAAAGATTATAAAACAGGAGCTTGTTGATTTCGGGGCGCATTTCGATTGCTGGTATTCTCAGAAAGAGCTGGCTAAAAGCGGGAAAATAGAGAAGGCCTTTAGCCAATTAAAAGAAAAAGGGTTTTTATTCGAGCAGGATGGCGCGCTCTGGTTTAAGTCTACTGCCTTTGGCGATGATAAAGACAGGGTGATTGTAAAGAGTGACGGTAGCCAGACATACCTGGCTCCCGATATCGCTTATCATCAGGATAAGTTCAACCGCGGTTTTAGCTGGTTAGTCAATCTTTGGGGTCCGGATCATCATGGCTACATTAACCGCATTAAGGCTTCAATTCAAGCCTTTGGACATTCACCCGATAGCTTGTCAGTAATCATTGTCCAGTTAGCGACTATTTTCCGCAATGGCCAGCCAATTCAAATGTCCACGCGTCGCGGCCAGTATATTACTTTGCGCGAAGTTTTGGATGAGGTGGGGTCAGATGCTGCGAGGTTTTTCTTTTTGATGCGCCGCACAGCCAGTCATCTGGATTTTGATCTAGAAGTGGCAAAAAAACAAAGCGCAGAAAACCCCGTATATTATGTGCAGTACGCCCACGCGCGGATTTGCAGTATATTACGCAGCGTTACTACTCAAGGCGAGATTAGCCTTGATCTTTCTGTGCTCAAAGAAAAGGAAGAGCTGAACCTTATTAAGAAGATGCTGGAGTTTAAGGCGATTCTTAATGTATGTTTGATTACCTGCGACCCCTATATGATTACAGTTTATCTGCAGGAGTTATCGGAAACCTTCCATAAGTTTTATGATTTACACCGCGTTTTAGGCCAAAGCGATACGCTTACCAATGCCAGACTTAAGCTGATTAAAGGGGTAAAGATTGTTTTATCCTGCGGATTAGAGTTATTAGGCGTAAGTCAGCCAGAAAAAATGTGAGTGAGGCCATGACTTAGCGAGCAGGAGCGAAGCTAAGTCATCTGGCCGAACTCATCCCGCTGGTTGTGTTTTTTTGTTCTATAGAAAACACAGCGGGATATTGAAAGTATATATGACCTCTCATAAAGTCTTAAGGTTAGCCACCCCACACATCCATCTGCAAAATCAAATATCCAAAGAATTGGGTGTTTCTAAAATCCTTGCTCAGGTTTTAGTTAATCGCAAAGTTAAATCGGTTAGCGAAGCAGAGAGGTTCCTGAAGGCCGGAATAAATGATTTGTTTAGCCCGCAGTTATTCTCTGATATGCCCAAAGCAGTTGCTTTAGTTAAGAAGTCGATAGAGAATAAAGAAAAGGTAATGGTTTTTGGAGATTATGATGTGGATGGCATTACCAGTACGGTTTTAATCAAGAATACGCTTCTTGCATCGGGTTTGGATGTCCTGCATCATATACCGCATCGCATTAGCGAGGGGTATGGTTTAAATAAAGAGATTGTTAATTTTGCCAAAGAAAATAAAGTAAGGTTAATGGTAACTGCTGATTGCGGAGTAGCCAATCATAAAGAGGTTGAGGGATTAAGGCAGGCGAATATTGATGTGATTATTACTGATCACCATGAACCTCAAGGTCTAAGTTTGCCCGCAGCCTCAAGTATGATTAACCCTAAGACCAAGAATTCAGGTTATCCTTTCAGAGAGTTAGCCGGAGTGGGGGTGGCTTATAAATTCTCTCAGGCGATCGCTAACTCTTTACTTAGCGAAGATTTGGATTTAGTTACATTAGGGACAATCGCAGATAGTGTTCCTTTGGCCGGAGAGAATCGTATTATTGCTAAAGAAGGTCTACTGCAGTTGCCGAACACTAAAAGAGAAGGATTGCGCGCCATAATTGATAACGCGGGAATTAAAAACAAGAAGTTTAATTCTACCTATGTAAGTTTTATAATTGCTCCGCGCTTAAATGCATCCGGAAGGATGGGCAGCGCCGAGTTGTCTTTAAAGTTATTGATGAGCAAAAGTTATGAAGAGGCGCAAGGCTTAGCCAAAGAGCTAGAACAGTTTAACCGCCAGCGCCAGAAGGTAGAGGCCCAGATTTTAGAAGAAGCAGAGGAGATGATTAACCGCGAAATGAATTTTAAGGAGCAAAAGGTAATTGTAATTGCCAAAGACGACTGGCACCAGGGTGTTTTGGGGATAGTTGCCTCAAAACTTGCAGACAGATTTTACAGGCCGGCAATAGTCATCTCGCTGAATGAAGATTTATGTAAAGGGTCAGCGCGCTCAATCAAGAACTTCCATCTTTTCGACGCGCTGGTGGGTTGCAAAGGACTTTTAGATAGTTTTGGCGGGCATGCACACGCTGCCGGGCTGTTAATTACCAAAGACAATATTGATGAATTCAGGAATAGTATTAATAAACTGGCGCATGACCGCTTGAACTTAGAGGATTTGCTCCCTAGTATAGATATTGATGCAGAGCTTATTTTAGGTGATTTAAATGAATCGATGGTTAGAGAGTTGGAAATCTTAGAGCCGTTTGGCATGGCTAACCCGGAGCCTTTATTTTATACGCGCAGCCTGAAACTAAAAGGCCAGGTGCAGAGTTTAAGCCGGGAGACCTTGAAGTTCTGGGCAACGGATGGCGCAACTACTTGTCAGATTATTGCTTTTGGTATGGCGGGCCTGCTAAATAGCCTCACGCAGGCAGCATCATTCGATCTGGTTTATACGCCCAAGATAGACAGCTGGCGTCAGGATGAATCTTTAATCTTTGAGGCAAAAGATATATTCTTTAAATAGATTTAGGCTTTTTTAAACTGGCCTTTTTTGATGCACTTGGTGCAGATAAATACCTGTCGGGGATGTCCCTTAATCAGGATACGCATCTTCTGAAGATTTGGCAGAAATTTGCGTTTTGACCAACGGGCGATCTTTGAGCCGGTTCCACCCTTAGCTTTATACTGGCCTTTTCTGGCTACAGCCTTTCCGTTAAGAGAGCCTTTTTTGCAGATTGCACATTTTTTAAGCATTTTGAGTTTCCTTTCAATTTAGTTCATTAAGTATACTTGAAATTACGGCATTGTCAAGTTAGAATATAACTGCGCCTGTCTTGTCTTGTTTCACACAGGGATGCTTGTTTGCCCCGGCGTGGCAAGCTGCGCTTGGGTTTCGGCCTCTCTCCCCGCAAAGCAATAGAGGTGCGTGACCTTGCCCGCGCGCAGTGAAGACGGGCACGGGCAAAATAGGTCAGCCGCAGGATTCGCAATAATTAAGGAGGTAAAGATGAAAAAGAATAAAGTAATTGGAACATTGTTGTTGGTTTTGGCGGTTGCTACAATTGCGGGTATGGCTATTAATAATGCCACATACTGGATTGTTTATGATTACATAACGATAATACTCTCTTTGTTAATTGGCATTAGCCTGTTAAAGCAAAAATAAAATCAGAGATAACAGGCGGAATATAAATTGTTTGCAATTTAGGTATTAAGGGGGATAATATAGCTATAAATAAGGAGGGGGTATGAGCAAGATTAACGCGAAGGCGTTTGGGTTGGCATGTGGGGTCCTCTGGGGTTGTGGTATGTTAATCTTAGGGTTAATTGATACAGCTTCTACCTGGGGGGATGCCTGGGGAAAGGTAGCTGCAAGTGTTTATTTAGGTTATACCACGACAATTTTAGGAAGCATTATTTTGGGTATCTGGGGTTTTGTGACTGCCGGAATATGGGGGCTTATTTTAGCTAAGCTGTATAATAAGTTCTCTAAGTAATAAAGTTTGAGAATATTTTTACGGGGGCTGGGCTTATTAAGTCCGGCCCTTTTTGTTTGCCTATAATCTTGAAATTTGTGATAAAATATAAACAAATTGCGCCTTTATTATTAAACTGGCTATCGTAAAATAAAGAGTAAGGTTTAAGATGATTTCAGAAAAGATTATTAGCATTACGGTATTATCAGGCCCCTTAAAGGATGAGAAATTCCTGGTTAAACCTGCTCCGCAGGTATTAATTGGCAGAGAAGATGATGCGGCTATTAAGCTCGCTTATGATGATTATTGCTCAATAAAACAGGCGATAGTTTATCGTGAGGATAATCGTTGCTTCATCGAAGATTTAAATAGCGCCCGGGGGACATATTTGAATGATATTTTTATACGCGGTAAAAACGAATTGAAAGACAAGGATATTATCGGCCTGGGAAATACCAGGCTAGCTGTTTCAATAACTGATGCGCCTAAGGAAGAAAATATTGCGCCAAATTTGGCTACTAAGATAAAGGCCGGAGATTCTGTATATGGGCGTTATGAGGTATACCATATCCTGCAAGCCGGTATGGGGATTGCCTGCGCCTGTTATGACAATATAACCCGGGCTCCTTGTGTCTTAAAGACCCTGCAAAGAAAATATTTGCTTTCTTCGCAAAACCAGGCCTTTTTTGAGAAAGCAGCAGTTGCCTGGATAGAATTAGGCAGGTATCCATATATCGTCAGCGCTTCATTAGTTATGCGCATAGAAAACTATCCTTTTGTCGTTCTGGAATATATTGCCCCGGATGAAAATGGAGTAAATACATTAGTCCAGTGCTTGAGTAGCCTGACTTTATCCGAAATGCTTAAATATTCAATAGAGTTCTGTTATGGCATGGAGTATGCTTATACAAAAGGCCTAAAAGCCCATGGCAATATAAAACCCGCAAATATTATGCTTACTTCAGATAAAACCGTAAAGATTACGGATTTTGGGTTTGCGAAAGTATTGCAGGATATTGACTTTAACGAGAATATCCCGGAGAAAATTGATTTAGAAGCAAGTATTTTTAAGAGCAATGGCAAGGTAGTAAGCGGCACACTTGCTTATATGGCTCCTGAACAGTTTGAGGGCCAGATGAATCAACTAAGCGATATTTATTCTTTCGGAGTTGTTCTTTATCAAATGGCAAAATACGGTACTTTGCCTTTTTCCGGCAGGGATCCATTGGAATATGAAAAGGCGCATAAACAGGAGGCAGCCCCCGCCTTAGATTCTCCTCTTTCCGGCATTATTATGAAATGTTTAGAAAAAGATCCCGGCAAGAGATATGCGGATTTTACAGGATTAAGATCGGATTTAGAGGATCTGCTTTTAAAGAAAACCGGAAATAAGATAACCCTCCCAGAAGGAACAAAGCTAGAGGCTTGGGAAGCTATGAATAAGGGTGCTGCTTTGTATTATTTTGGTAGGCAGGAGGGGGGCCTTGCCTGTTATGATAAAGCTATAGCGCTTAATCCCGCAAGCTCTCATGCCTATTACATCCGGGGAGATGCACATTATGACAAAGGTAACTTTGAGCAGGCTATTGCTGATTACAGTAGGGCTTTAGAAATCAATCCTGTATATATCAAGGCCTACTACAGGCGAGGAGTTTTTTATCAGAGTAAGGCAAACCTGGTGTTGACTATCTCTGATTATAACAAAGTTATAGCTATTGATTCAACATACCTTGATGTTCATTTTAACCGGGGGAATGCCTATTATGATAAGGGTGACCTTGAACACGCCATCTCTGATTATAGCAGGGCCATAGAAATCAACCCCGCGCATTTTAAGGCCTATAACAGCCGGGGGAATGCTTATTGCGATAAAGGTGAGCTTGAGCTGGCTATCGCTGATTACAGCAAGGCAATAGAAATCAGCCCTAAAGATACCCAGGCCTATAACAGCCGGGGGATTGCTTATCTGCAAAAAGGAAAGCTCGCCTTGGCTATCGCTGATTACAGCAAGGCAATAGAAATCAGCCCTAAAGATACCCAGGCTTATAATAACCGGGGAATCGCATATCACAGAAAGGGGGACCTTGAGTTGGCTATTGCTGATTATAATAAGGCCATAGAAATAAATCCTAAAGATGCCGAAGCATATTATAACAGGGGGATCTCTTATCATAAAAAAGGTAACTTTGAGCAGGCTATCGCTGACTATGATCTGGCCATAGAATTAAATCCTAAAGATGGCAGGGCTTATAATAGCCGGGGGATTGCTTATCATTGCGGAGGCAGCCTTGTGCAGGCTATTGCTGATTACAAAAAGGCCATAGAAATAGATCCTAAAGATACCGAGGCCTACATTAATCTGGGTATTGTTTATCATAAAAAAGGTGATTTTGAGCAGGCTATTGCTTATTACAACAGGGCTATAGAGATTGATCCAACTTACCTTAAGGCTTATTACAGCCGGGGCGGGGCTTACCAGGATAAAGGTGAATTGGTGCTGGCTATCGCAGATTACAGCAAGGTAATAGAATTTAATCCTAAGGATGCGGAGGTATATAACAGCCGGGGGATTGCCTATCATCTTAGGGGCAAGCTTGAGCAGGCTATTTATGATTACAGCCGGGCGATAATGTTTAATCCGGCGTATGCCAAGGCCTATTGTAATCGGGGCAGCGTTTATTATGATAAAGGCGATCTGGAATTGGCTATTGCTGATTATAGTAAGGCGATAGAGATCAATCCGGCGTATGCCAAGGCCTATTGTAACCGGGGTACGGTTTATTGCTTAAAAAAAGATTACGATAAAAGCTGGAAAGATGTGCATAAGGCAGAAGAGTTAGGGTATAAAATTCCCCCCAGCCTGATTAATGATTTGAAGAAGGCCGCAGGCAGGTAAAAATAAAATGAGAAATAACGATTCAAATTCTAGCTTAGTGTATTCTACTTCTGAGGGGGCAATTTGCCCGGCGCATGGCAAGGCGATTGGTAGTTGTGTATGCCGAAACAGGCAGAAGGCAACTACGCCTAAGACTGATGGTATTGTGCGTTTAAGATATGAAACCAAGGGCCGTAAGGGCAGGGGGATGACCTTAATCGCTGGCTTAGCTTTAAGTGAGGCAGCGCTTTTAGATTTAGCCAGGCAATTAAAACAGAGATTCGCAACGGGTGGAGCAGTTAAAGATTATGTCATTGAACTACAAGGTGATTTCCGAAAACAGGCGGAGCAGGAGCTGCGTAAACTGGGAGTTTTAAAATAATGGAAAAGAGCGCAAGGGATTATGAGGTTGGGGAGGTGGCTATAGATAGCTTAATTAACGAACTGGTTAAGTTAATTAGCTCTGTTGATACGCAGGATTTATTGCGTCAAATATTCACCACTACTGTTAAGCTGGGCAAGGAGTCTGCAGATAAAGGCGACCTTAAGCTGGTAAATAATGCCCTCAAGGAGCTGCGTTATTCTTTTAAGATATTTTCTCCTTATAGGGGGATTAAGAAGGTAATTATCTTTGGTTCAGCCAGGTCAAGGATTAGGTCCGCTGAATATAAGATGGCTGAGGAGTTCTCGCGAGAGCTTTCTCGGAAAGGCTACATGATTGTAACCGGAGGTGGCCCGGGGGTAATGGAGGCAGGTAATAAGGGCGCAGGCAGCGGCAAGGATTTTGCCTTAAATATCCGGCTTCCTTTTGAGCAAAAACCAAATCCATACATTGATGAAAAAGAAAAGCTGATCAACTTTAAGTATTTCTTCACCAGAAAACTGGTTTTTGTAAAAGAGACGGATGCCACAGCTCTTTTTCCGGGAGGTTTTGGCACTCTTGATGAAGGGTTTGAAATGATCACCTTGATGCAAACCGGTAAATCCCGCCCCCGGCCGATAGTCTTAATGGAGCCAAAAGGTTCAACCTACTGGGCTACGTGGATGCATTTTGTAAAAAGTCAGCTGGTTAAAAAAAGGTTTATTAAAAAAGAGGATCTCAACCTTGTGCGTATTACAAAATCCGTTGCTGCGGCAGTTAAATATATTGAAGATTTTTATAGGGTGTATCATTCGATAAGGTATGTTTCGGGTATGGCGGTGTTAAGATTGAATAGAGAGATTTCTAGTAAAACCTTAAAGCTTATAAATAAAAAGTTTAAAGATATCTTAACCAGCGGGGAAATTAGGATTAACCCTCCTACCGTTAAAGAGATAGAGGAGGGTGAATTTATTAATTTGCCGCGTTTGGCGATGAACTTTAATATGCGGGATTATGGCAGGCTCTGCGAAATGATTCAGCTTATCAACAGAGATTAGGCAATTATGCATAAAGTTTTAGAGGGGTTAAATAAGCAGCAGATAGAAGCGGTCACGCATGGCGATGGTCCGCTTTTAATTGTTGCCGGCGCAGGCACCGGCAAGACACGGGTAATTACCCAGCGTATTGGCTGGCTTATAAATCAAGGCCTGGCTAAGACGGATGAGGTTTTAGCGCTTACCTTTACGGATAAGGCTGCTAAGGAGATGCAGGAGAGGGTGGATATTCTGATGCCTTATGGCTATACGGATATCTGGATTTCGACTTTTCACGCTTTTGGGGATCGTCTTTTACGCGAGAATGCCTTGGTTGCCGGGCTTAATCCGGATTTTAAGGTGCTCTCACAGTCAGAGGCTGCGGTATTTTTTCGCGAACATCTTTTTGAGTTTACGCTTAATTATTACCGGCCGTTAGCTGAGCCTGCGCGTTTTATCGAGGCGCTAATTTCTTTCTTCAGCCGGGCAAAAGATGAAGATATCTCGGCAGGGGAATATTTTAAATATGCTCAGGATTTTATGACTAAGGTTAAATGCGGGCCGCAAGATGAAGCTTGCCAAGAGCTGGCAGCGCAGCAGATGGAGGTAGCAGGCGCTTATCTCAAATATCAGGAGCTTTTAGCCAAAGAAGGCTTGGTTGATTTCGGCAATCAGTTTTATTTAAGTCTTCAGTTGTTGCGCAAGCACCCCTTGATTCTGCAAAACTATCAAAAACAATTTAAATATATTCTGGTCGATGAATTCCAGGATACAAACTTTGCGCAATTTCAGATTGTAAAACTTTTAGCAGGTCAGGCTAAGAATATAACCGTAGTTGCCGACGATGATCAATGTATTTATCGTTGGCGCGGAGCTGCCTACAGCAATGTGCTTAATTTTATTGAAGAGTATCCTAAGGCAGAAAAGATCACCCTGATTCAGAACTATCGTTCTACTCAACCTATCCTAGACAGCGCTTATCAGTTAATTCAGCATAACAATCCGGAACGATTTGAAATAAAAGCAAATATTGATAAGCATCTTATCGGCTTAACTAAGCAGGGGGCAAAACCAGAGCATCTGTATTTTGATACACATTCCGCGGAGGCAGATAATCTGAGTAAGATTATACAAGAGAAAGTAAGTCTAGGTAAGTTCAAGTTTAGGGATTTTGCTGTTCTTGTGCGTTCTAATTCTGATGCCCAAGGATTTATCCAGGCGTTAAATATGCAAAATATCCCCTGGCAATTCAGCGGCAATCAAGGGCTATATGGAAGGCAAGAGATTAAGTTGTGTATTAATTTCTTGCGCGTAATCGCCAATCCTTCAGATTCTTTAAGTTTATATTATTTGGTGAGCTCCGAGATTTACAAGGCGGATCTTGCGGATTTAACCTTATGCAATCATTTTAGCCGGCGAAGGAATCTTACGCTTTATATGGTGTTTAGTGATTTAGAAAATATTCCGGAGTTAACCCAGGTTAAGGATGAAACTAAGCAGAAGATAAAGCTGGTGCTTGAGCATATAGAGAAATTTCTGCAGCTCTCCCGCGATGAAACAACCGGCAGGTTGCTCTATAGTTTTCTTACTGATACGGGTTATCTTAAGTATCTAACGCATAACCCTAGTTTAGAAAACGAAACCAAGATTCAGAATATTGCAAAGTTCTTTAATCAGGTGCGCGATTTTGAGCTGGTAGCTAAGGAGGATAGGGTAATCAGTTTTATCCGGCATCTTAATCTGCTTATTGAATCCGGGGATGATCCTCCGACAGTTGAGGCGGATTTAGATCAGGATGCAGTGAATATACTGACCATACACAAAGCTAAAGGTTTGGAGTTTAGGGTGGTATTCTTGGTTAACTTGGTGCAGGGAAAGTTTCCGCTTCCCAGGCGCTCTCAGCAAATTGAATTGCCGGATATCTTAATCAAAGAGGTTTTACCGAGCGGAGATTTTCATATTCAGGAGGAGCGCCGGCTTTTTTATGTAGGCATGACGCGCGCCAAGGAGGAGCTGTATTTCACCAGTGCCGAAGATTATGGGGGCAAGCGTTTGCGTAAAGTAAGCCAGTTTGTACTGGAGGCTTTGGGCAAACAGCGCCAGGTGGATATGCAAAAAAAGAAGGCCACCGCTATTGAGAGTATCCAGCGTTTTGCTTCAGCCAAGGCGCCTTCAGGCACCCTTAAATCAGCTCTGAAAAAACTACCCGAAGATAAATTAGTCAGCTTAAGCTATTATCAGATTGATGATTATCTTACCTGTCCTTTAAAATACAAATATGTAAATATATTGCGCGTACCGATTATGGAGCATCATACGGTTGTCTACGGCCGGGCAATGCATGAAGCAGTAAGCTACTATCTTCTGCGTAAGCTTAAAGGCGATCAGGTTGCTATAGATGAGCTCCTGGATTGTTTTGGGGCTAATTTTGACCCCCAGGGATTTCTTGATCTCAGCCATCAGGAGGAGCGTTTTCGTATCGGTAAGGAGGCCTTAATCAGATTTTATAAGGATGAAGAATTACGTAAGTCAAAGCCAAAATTTATTGAAAAAGATTTTTCCTTTGTAATTGGGAAGAATAAGATTACCGGCAGGTTTGACCGCATAGACATGGCGCAAGATGGAGCAGTAATCATGGATTTTAAGACCTCGGAGATTAAGACCCAGAAGGATGCCGATAAGCGAGTTAGAGAGAGTAAGCAGCTTGCGCTTTATGCCCTGGCGTATCAACAGATATTTGGGGCTTTGCCGGTTGCGGTAGAGCTATACTTTTTGGAGTCCGGGATTATTGGCAGGTATGAAGTTAGCGAAGAAGATTTAGATGGAGTAAAAGAGGATATTTTGCAGGTTTCCGAGCAGATCCGCCAGCAGAATTATCCGGCTAAGCCTGAATTTAAGGCCTGCACTTATTGCGCTTATAACCAGATCTGCCCGCAGGCAGTAATGCGTTAAATATATATCGCCCTTTCAGCTGAGCGCCTGGTAATTTTAAGATTTATTCTCACTTACTTTGTTCGCGTTGACAATCTCATATATTTGGGCTATAATCAAACAAACATCATGAAGGCAATTATTTCTATTGGAATTTGGTTAGGTAGCTGGTTATTGACGATACTGCTTTTCTTTGTAGTTTTTCTCTTAAATATCCTGCTTTTCCCTTTCGACAAGAAGAAAAAGATTACCCACGCGCAGTGTTTCTGGTGGTCAGATGCCGTAATTGGCTTAAACCCTTTTTGGGAGCTTAAGGTCAGCGGGCTTGAGAATATAGACCATAAGAGAACATACGTTATAATCTCTAACCATCAGAGTATGGCTGATATCGCCGTGCTTTATCAGACCAAGATGCAGTTTAAATGGGTGGCCAAGGCAAGCTTATTTAAGGTGCCTTTTATCGGCTGGTGCCTTGGATTGATTAAGCATATCAAGCTTCTGCGCGGAGATTTTGCGAGCATCAAAGAGATTTACCATCAGGCAAGCCAGTGGCTGCGAAAAGATATATCTGTATTATTTTTTCCGGAAGGCACGCGTAGTTCAACCGATAAGATGAATGAGTTTCAGAACGGGGCCTTTAAACTGGCGATTAAAGAGAAAAAACCCATCCTGCCTATTTATTTGGCCGGTACACGTGACGCTATCCCCAAGGGAAGCTGGATCTTCAAGGGGAAGGTTTCGGCAAAGCTGATTGTGCTTGCGGCAGTAGAAACTGACGGATTCAACCCCGGAGATTTTGCCTTACTTAGAGATGCGGTGCGTAAGAAGATTGAGAGCGCTGCGATTTTAGACAATGTTAGCAAGTAAGCCATACCTGTTATTGTTGATTTTTGCTCTGTTTGGATGCAGCCATCTGCCGAATAGGGAGGTGCTTTATCAGGCCTCAACCATTCAGGCGCTTTCTGCTGGTTATTATGATGGGCAAATAACGCTTTGCGCGCTTAAACAGCACGGTGATTTTGGTATCGGAACTTTTCAGGGCCTGGATGGGGAGATGGTCGCTCTTGAGGGCAACTTTTATCAGGTCAAAGTTGATGGCCGTATTTATCCGCTAAATAAGGCGACAGGCGTTCCTTTTGCGCAGGTTACTTTCTTTGATGCGGATAAAACATTTACTATTGATCATGAATTAGGCTATGCAGATTTAGGCCAATATTTAGATAGGTTACTATCTTCCAAAAACCTCTTTTACGCGGTAAAGATTAGCGGCCGGTTTAAATATGTAAAAACCAGAAGCATGCCTAAACAGGCTAAGCCGTATGTAGGGCTTGGGCAGGCTGTCAAGGAGCAAAAGGTATTTGAGTTTCATGATATAAAGGGGACTATTGTGGGTTTTCGCTCTCCGGAATACTCCCAGGGTTTTAGTGTTGGCGGCTACCACTTACACTTTATCAGTGAGGATAGAAGAAAAGGCGGACATTTGTTGGATTTTCAGATTACTGGAGCGAATGTGGAGATTGATGAAACTGCAGATTTTTATTTAAACCTGCCGACTAATGAAGAATTTCTTAACCTAGATCTTGAGACGGAAGATGATAGAGGGGTGAAAAATGAATAAGGCATGCAATGCAGTTATTTTGTTTTTTGCAGTGATAATCTGTATATCATTCTTTTTGCCCTGGGTAAGTGTGGAATCGCGCATAGCCGGCGGCATATCTAAAATGATTAGCGGACAGAAACAGTCCAGCCTTAAGGCAATAAGCGGTTTTCAGGTCCCTATTTTAGCCAATGGTCCAGACGCAAAGCTCATGATTAGTATTATTAAATTATTTAATCCCGCAGTGACTGATGCGGATAAAAAGAGTTGGTTAATCTGGCTGATACCTGGTTTAGCAGTTGCTCTGACGCTCTTAGTTTTATTCTTGGCAGAGAATAAATGGGTTAACCTGGGAATAGGGATATTGGGAGTGGCAATTTTTGCTGTAGCTACCTATCAAATTAAGAAAGCAGACTTAGATAAGTTTGTTTTAAGCGTGGTTATCTCAGGCGGACTTTGGTTTATCCTATGGTCATATTTAGGTATTGGATTGACAAGTTTTTTTAGATTTAACCAACAGCATTTTACTAGAAAATAAAGATTGGAGCTGCAAATGAATAAATTATTTAGATTTATTTTTATCCTATTTGTGATCTTGCTGGGTATCTTTTTAGTTGCCAGTATTTTATTTGCAGTTTATGCGCCAAAAATTGTTGAAGACCAGATCCGCCAAAACCTAAAGGTTAAGGCTAGCCTTGGCAAAATAAGCTTAAGTCTTCCTTTTACCATTGCTCTTGAGAGATTAGAAATCGGAAGCCTGGCGAATATAAAAAGGATATCTTTTTCGCCAAATTTAATTGCTTTGTTATTTGGCAAAATAGTTATCCATGGTTTGACTATTAGTGAGCCGGTGATTAATCTTGAGCAATCCGCAGAAGGCAAATTAAATCTGCCGGTTTTAGAGCAGAAAGGCGGGCAGGTGCCGGAAATTTACCCCACCAGCCTTAAAGTGAAGGATGCCAAGATAATCTTTACGGATAGAAAGGTAAATACTGTAGGATATCAGGTTATTGTTGATAAATTAAATATAAGCGTATCCAAGGTGGCTTTGCCCATGACATCATTAGCCACAGATTTTAGCGTAAGTTGCCAGCTTTCCAACCCGACAGGTAAGCATTTTGGCGATATTAATTTTTCCGGCTGGCTTGATTATTTAGCCAAGGATATGGATGCCAAGTTAGAAGTTAAGGATATGGATGTAACTAATTTCTCGCCTTATTACGGAAACTTTATCTCAAATAAAAAGCTTGTCTCGGCGAGGCTTGACCTTGGCTCAACCTTTAAGGCAAAAAATAACGCTTTAAATATTCTCACGGATTTTAATCTTTCTAATCTTGTTTATGAAGAAGGGGCAGAGCCAGAGCCGCAGCTGGATTTAGCGAAGAATGCCCTGGATTTATTCACTGATGCAAAAGGCAATCTGCACCTGGTATTTAATATTGACACCAGGCTGGATAATCCGGCTTTGAGCCAGGATAAGCTGAAAAGTATAATCTTAAAAGCAGCAATGAAGAATCTCAGCAATCAATCCCCGGAGCAAATAGTTGAAAAGGTAAGCGATATGATAGAAAAGTTCAAGGGTTATGGCAAGGGGTTAAAGGAGATATTCGGAAAGTAAGGATAAAGATGGACGAGAGAAAAACCAAATCATTAAAGAATATTGAAGAAAAAATGGAAGGCTTGGATAGCTCATCCTTGCGTTATCACATTTTGGAGAGCGCCAAGAATTTTAAGCGCTCCTGGATTGAGCTGGGGCGTTCTCTTTATTCGGTATGGAAGGATAAGATGTATAAGGAGTGGGGTTATTTAAATTTCGATGTTTATGTCAGCCGCGAGATAGGTATCCGTAAGCAAACGGCAATGAAGCTGCTCAAATCTTATTACTTCCTGGAAAAAGAGGAGCCGCAGTATTTAAAGAATGAATATACCGAAGCAAGCCAGGCTGCCAATATTCCCAGCTATGAGTCTGTGGATATCCTGCGTCAGGCAAAGAATAAGAAGGTTTTGCATGAGGATGATTATAAAAACCTAAAAAAAGAGATTTTTGAAAAAGGCAGGGACGCTCAGGAGTTAAAGAAGAACCTGGGTTTAATTATCAGGCAGCGTCAGGAGCTGGACCCGCAAGAGGCGCAGGAAAAAAGAAGGCTGGCTATTGCCAGAAGGCTCCTGGGCCAGCTGCGCATGTTGAAGCAGGAGGCGGAGATTTTAAAGATGCTGCCCATGCCTATAATCAAAGAGTTAGATGCTTTAATTAAAAAGATCGACCTGGCATTGGGGGCATGATTCTATGGTAACTGCTGCCAAAGATATCTTGACTTTAGAGAAGAAAATGCTTGCTCTGGGGGTGCGCGAGGATGATATCGTGGAAAGCTTTATTCGTTCAAGCGGTCCGGGCGGCCAGAACGTAAATAAGACCGCTACTTGCGTATACCTTAAGCATTTGCCCACTGGCCTTGAGGTAAAATGCCAGCGTCAGCGTTCTCAATTACTCAACCGCAACCTGGCTCGGCATATTCTTTTAAGCAAAATTGAAAATAGGATCAAGCAAAATATCTTGCGGAAACAATCGCTTAAGGCAAAGATTGTACGCCAGAGCCGCAAAAGACCAAAAGCGGTTAAGCTCCGGATTCTTGAAGAGAAGCGCCGACATTCAGAAAAGAAGTCTACGCGTAGAAAAATCCGCGAAATTGAGATTGCATAACTATTTTCTTGTGATACAATAGACAAAATCAAGAAAATTGCTTCGGCAATAACCTGCAACAATTTTCGTAGTGGTATAATCTATATATTTTCCTATACCATAAAGAATCCGTTGTTGCGGAGCCGTTTGCAGACAGGAGAGCGTATGGAGTATGGTTTAAGTTTTATGAGCGGCTTGATTTCACTGGCTTTAACCATCTGGCTGGTATTTTTTAGCGTTTTAGTAATCCAGAAGCTGGATAAGATAATTGAGCTATTAAAGAAAAAATAGCCTTTCATTAAATCCATTGACTTGCTGAGTTAGTTATCATATAATATTTAGAAAGGGAGGGAAGAAAATTGGTTTTGGTAAAGGAAAAGAAAGCAAAATTAATTAATGACTTTAAGGTGCATTCCAGAGATACCGGCTCTGCCGAGGTGCAGATAGCTATTTTAACTGAAAGAATTAATGCCCTGGGCGAGCATTTTAAATCGCATAAAAAGGATCTACATTCTCGCCGTGGCCTGCTTTTGTTGGTAGGCAGACGCCGCAGCCTGCTCAAATATCTCAAGGACAAGGATTTAAAGAAGTATGAAGAGGTCTTGGGAAAACTTAACTTGAGAAAGTAAGTCCCTTGTAACACTTCACCTATAAAAAAGAAAGAGTCGTATAATGCAAAATAAAAGCTTAAAGATTAAATTTGGCAAAAATGATCTGGTATTAGAAACTGGCAGATTTGCTAAGCAGGCTAATGGTTCAGTCACCGTTACATATGGCGCAACCGTGATTTTGGTCACTGCCTGCATGTCCCGGGAGATAAAAGAAGGGCAGGATTTCTTCCCTTTGACTGTGGAATACCAAGAAAAAACTTACGCCGCCGGCCGTATACCCGGAGGGTTTTTTAAACGCGAGGGCAGGCCTTCAGAAAATGAAATCTTAGGTTCCCGTCTTATTGATCGCCCTATCCGTCCGTTATTCCCTGAAGGTTTTTTAAATGAAGTACAGGTTATGGCGATTGTCCTTTCAAGCGACGGTGAGAATGACCCGAATGTCCTGGCCTTGATTGGGGCAAGCGCAGCTTTATCCATTTCGGATATTCCTTTTAATGGGCCACTGGCCAGTTGTCTGGTAGCCAGGATAAATAACGAGTTTGTTTTAAATCCTACTTTTGCAGAGCTTGAAGGTTCAGATTTAGAGGTAGTTTTGGCTGGCAATAGCAAGGGCGTAGTGATGCTTGAATCAAAGGCAAAAGAGGTTTCCGAGGAGGTTTATCTTGAGGCGGTAAAATTCGGCATGGAGAGTTTAAAACCTATACTCAATATGCAAGAAGAATTCTGCCGGCTTTATGGAGTAGAAAAGGCAAAGATAGAGCTTAAATTGATGAATGCCGGCCTAATGCAGAAAATCGAATCACTTTCTCAGGAGCGCTTAGATAAAGTATATAAAATGAGTAAAAAAGAAGAGCGCGAAGAGGAGATCGCTTTATTGACTAAAGAGCTGGAATCACAGCTAACTACTGAGGGGTTTATTGCGGAGGATATCCATGCCGGTTTGCATGAAGTAGAGAAGAAGCAGGTACGCAGGATGATTACCGATGAGAATATGCGTATTGATGGCAGGGCTTTTAAAGAGATCCGGCCGATTAACTGCGAGGTATCTGTGCTTCCGCGCACCCATGGCTCAGGACTTTTTACCCGCGGACAAACTCAGAGTTTAGCCGTAACTACTTTAGGCACCGGCGAAGATGAACAGCTTATTGAATCACTAGAAGGAGAGAAGAAGAAGTCTTTTATGCTGCATTATAATTTTCCCTCTTTTAGCGTAGGAGAAACAAGGCCTGTGCGCAGTCCTGGCAGGCGCGAGATTGGCCATGGGGCTTTAGCAGAAAAGGCGTTGCTTGCGGTAATGCCGTCAAAAGAGAAATTTCCTTACACCATAAGAGTTGTTTCTGAGATTTTAGAATCTAATGGCTCAAGCAGTATGGCTTCAGTGTGCGCTGCTACCTTATCGCTGATGGATGCCGGAGTGCCGATTAAAGAAGCTGTGGGCGGAGTAGCTTTAGGATTAGTTAAAGAAGGTAAGAAGACCGCAATCTTAACAGATATTGCTGGACTAGAGGATCATTTCGGAGATATGGATTTTAAGGTTGCCGGTACCCGTCAGGGGGTTACTGCAGTGCAGTTGGATCTTAAAATAGACGGGATTACTTTAGAGTTGCTTAAAGATTGTCTTGCGCAGTCAAAAGAGGCAAGGTTCTTTATCTTGGATAAAATGAGCGTTGCTTTAAATAGCCCGAGAGAGGAGCTTTCCAGCTTTGCCCCGCGCATTGATGTTTTAAAGATTAATACTGAGAAGATCGGTGAACTCATCGGTCCGGGCGGTAAAACCATTAAGGCCATAATTGCCGCCACCGGCGCAAGCATTGATATTAAAGATGATGGTACGGTCTTGGTTGGCTCGACTGATGCAGGTAAATCCGATGCTGCAATTAAGATGATTCGGGCAATTACCGATGATGTGGAGGTGGGCAGGATTTATTTTGGCAAGGTAAAACGTATTATGCAATTTGGCGTATTTGTAGAGATAGCCCCGCGTAAAGAGGGGCTGGTGCACGTATCTGAATTATCAAGCACCTTTGTAAAAAAGGTTGAAGATGTGGTAAAAGTGGGGGATGAGTTTAAAGTTAAGGTTATTGGCATAGATGAGCTGGGCCGGATAAATTTAAGTAAAAAGCAGGCTGAGCAGGGCAGTTAATACTAGAAGTGAAAGAAAGAAGATTAAATGAGGTCAAAGGCGTTATTTTAGTAGCGATTGGGCTGATGATTTTGGCCAGCCTTTTGCGCTTTGATCGCGGCGACCTTATTTTCTTTACCTCGCATCCTAATTTCCCCCCTAAAAACCTACTGGGAGTTTTTGGCGCCTACCTAGGCGGGTTTCTTGTATTTTTATTCGGCAATATCTCCAGTTTTATTATTCCATTCTTGGTTATTAGCCTAGGTATAAAATTCTTCCGCCAGGACAAGCCTTATTTAAGCATTCCGCGCATTATGGGGATGTTTGTATTACTGGTTTCCCTAAGCTCTCTTATAGGCATGTTTAATTTAAGCAATGATTTGCTTAGGTTTAATACTGCCGGTTTCCTAGGCTCGCTTACCTCTAATTTTGTAACCGCGTATTTTAGCCGCTTAGGCGGCTTTATTATTTTCATTACCTTTATTATTCTTTCTTTGGCCCTGGTCACTGAAATTCTTATCTCTTCGCTGTTTTTAAAAACATTTAATAAATTAAGTTCATTTTTCTCGGGTTTATTTAGTTTATCCAATAAGCAAAAGGCGACCTTGGTTAAGGTAAAACAAAGCTTTTTAAAGAAGGAAAGCCCTCCGTTAAAGAAGGAAGAGCAGCAGGCTCTTTATTCCAAGCCCAAGATATTCATGCCCGAAAACTCCAAGCCCAAGATCCAAATTAAAGCCCGACCAGAAAGCGATGAGGCAAAAGTCAAGGCTAAGGAGTTGAAGATCGGCGATTATCATTTGCCTTCTGTTGATTTGTTGGATGAGGCGCCTGGGCCGGATACCAGGCAAATGAAAGAAGACCTTGAGGCCAGCGCCAGAATTCTGGAGGATACATTAACCGATTTTGGTATTGTGGCCAAGGTTACGGATATTATCCGCGGCCCGGTAATCACGCGCTATGAGCTTGAGCCTGCCCCGGGAGTAAAGATTAACCGTATTGAGGCTTTAAGCGATGACATAGCTTTGGCAATTAAGGCCCAATCAGTAAGGATTATCGCGCCTATCCCGGGAAAGGGGCGGGTAGGGGTAGAGGTGCCTAATTTACACAGTGCCTTAGTATGCATCAAAGACCTTCTTACCTCTACTGAATATCACAAACAGAAAGCGCCTTTGATTCTGGCTCTGGGTAAAGATATTACCGGTAGATCTGTGTTTGGAGATTTGGATGATATGCCGCATCTTTTGATCGCCGGCACTACAGGTTCAGGTAAAACCGTATGCGTGAATACCTGTATTTTATCTTTGCTTTTCAGGGGCTCGCCTAACGATCTGAAATTCTTAATGATTGATCCAAAAATGGTTGAACTTATGCCTTTTAATGGCCTGCCGCATCTTTTATGCCCGGTGGTTACCGATGCCAAGAAGGCGGCAGTTGCGCTTAACTGGGTAGTGGGGCAAATGGAGGAGCGTTATCAGCTTTTAGCCAAGGCAGGAGTCAGGAATATTGAAGCTTATAATGAAAAACAGGAGAGGATACCTTATATTGTAGTTATCGTAGATGAATTCGCGGATTTAATGACTGTAGCGCGTGACCAGATTGAAAATGCGATTACCCGCTTAGCGCAGCTGTCGCGCGCAGTAGGCATACATCTGATTTTAGCTACGCAGCGTCCGAGTGTTGATGTAATTACTGGCGTAATCAAAGCGAATTTACCGGCGCGCATATCTTTTAAGGTTGCTTCTAAGGTTGATTCGCGCACAGTTTTGGATATGAACGGCGCAGAAACCTTGTTAGGCAAAGGGGATATGCTGTTTTTGCAACCCGGCAAAGAAGACCTTATCCGTATTCAGGGAGCCTTGGTTAAAGATGAAGAGATTGAAAGGGTCGTAGGGTTCATCAAGGCGCAGGGTGAGCCGATTTACGATGACCAGATTCTTAAGGAGCAGCAAAAGAACAGCTTAGCCAGCGGCGATAAGGATGAGCTTTATGATGAGGCGGTACGTGTGATCATGGAAAGCAACCAGGCCTCAGTTTCCATATTGCAGAGGCGTATGCGTTTAGGATATACGCGTGCGGCGCGTATTATAGATATTATGGAGCTGGAAGGTTTGGTTGGGCCGTATGAAGGAAGCAAGCCGCGCAGGATTTTGGTTGATCGTCAGGAATGGCTTAAGGATTTAACAGGGGCTAAAGAGGGGATTGATAAAAGATGAACATCGAAACAGCCGGAGCCCGGCTAAAGAAAATCCGCCAGGAAAGAGGATTAAGCTTAGAGGATATTCAAAAGAAGACTAAAATCCATATTAATGTTTTGCGTGCGATTGAAGGCGATAGTATATCGGATTTAAGCCCGATATATCTTAAAGGCTTTATTAAGATTTATTGCAATTGCCTCGGGCTTGATCTTAAAGAATATTTGGGTGAGTCTGTTCAGCAGACACATAAGCCAGTGTTAAATGCTGCTGTTGGCAGGGATTTGGGAGAGCGCGTTGAGAAAAGACCTGCTTTGCCAAAGGAGGTTTCAGTTAAATTGAGCACAATCAGGCCTTCGGCCGGGCTTAAAAAGATAATTGTGTTCTTGCTCATTGCGTTAATTTCGATATTTTTGACAGTTAAGCTGGTTAAAGCTATTTCCTCCTGGCATAAAAAGGTATCTGCTAAAGCCAAGATCTTTATACCTGTTGCGCAAACCAAAGCTACCCGCGAGCTTTTACCTAAAGAAACAATAAATAAATCTTCGACAAAGAACATTCCCAAACAACTTAAGCCTCAAAAGGAGTTATCCCAAGGTTTTATACTGGGGATATTTGCCCGCGATAAATCCTGGGTTTCTGCTAGGGTGGATGGCAAGGTTGTTTTTCACGGCGTGCTTGCGCGCGGCAGATCTGAGACCTGGCAGGCCAGGGAGAAAATCGAATTATCCCTTGGCGATGCCGGGGCGATAGAGCTGCAAGTTAATGACCAGCGTTTTACCAAGCTTGGACGGCGCGGCCAGTCTTTAAAGAATATTGTGATTAATAAAGAAGGCTTAAAGATTGCCCGATGATGCAAAAGCTGGGGATATTAACTTTAGGCTGTCCAAGGAACCTGGTGGATGCCGAACTTCTCGCCGGTCGTCTTAATCGTAAAGGTTATTTCATTGTTGATGATGTTGCTAAGGCAGAGGTTGTTTTAGTAAACACCTGTGCTTTTATTGAAGAGGCAAGACGCGAGTCGGTCGAGGCAATTCTTGATTTAATAGAGCTGAAGAAAAAAGGAAAACTCAAGAAAATAATCGTTCATGGCTGTCTTGCGCAGCGTTATAAAGACTTAAATAAAGAGTTGCCTGAGGTAGATGCTTTTGTCGGCACGCTTGGGCTTAATCATGAGTCAAAAAGATTTGCCCTGACCCCCAGCCACTACGCATATTTAAAGATATGTGAAGGTTGCCTAAATAAGTGCAGCTATTGCATTATTCCTAGGATCAAAGGCAAGCTCAGCAGCCTGGATGAGAAATCGATCATCCGTAAGGTTAAATATTTTAACCGGGAGAAGATATCCGAACTTAATATTATCGGCCAGGATATTACGGGTTTTGGAGTTGATAGATGCGGAAAAAGCCAGCTAGTTGCAGTTTTAAATAAGATAATACGTAATGCTCCTGATATCAGATGGATCCGTCTTTTATATTTAAATCCTGAGCGCATAAGCGATGAATTGCTTGAATTAATCAGGGTAAATGAGCAGATATGCAAGTACATTGATTTGCCCATACAGCATATCAATAATCGCATATTAAAGCTAATGAACCGCCCGACTACTAGAAAAAAGATAATCTCTTTAATTGAGAAGGTCAGAAAGATTATTCCGGGAGTTTGTTTGCGTACTTCAATTATCGCAGGGTTTCCTTCGGAAACAGATAGTGAGTTTAAGGAACTATTGGATTTTGTTAGAGAGGTAAGGTTTGATAGATTAGGGGCTTTTATTTATTCGCGGGAGGAGGATACCCCGGCATATAGTTTTAAGGGGCAAATCCCCCAGAGAATAAAAGAGGAAAGGTTTGATGCGATTATGGCAGCGCAACAGGAGATTTCTGCTGCGGTAAATGCAAAACTTTTGGGAAAGAGTTTGTGTGTGCTTATTGAAGAGGAGCAGGATGGGGCATATATTGGGCGCAGCCAGCAAGACGCCCCGGAGGTAGATGGTCTAGTTTATGTGAACGCCAAGAGCCCGTTAAGAAAAGGGGAGTTTAAGCAGGTCAGAATAACAGATACCTTGGAGTATGATTTAGTCGGGGAGGTAATATAATGAATCTTGCCAATCGCTTAACCATGTCGCGTATTTTATTAACTTTTGTTTTTATGTTTTTTCTATTTTGCCAGGGGCTTTGGCCTAAGGTAGCCAGCTTAATCGTGTTTATCCTTGCGGCATTATCTGATTTATTTGATGGCCTGATTGCCCAGCGCAAGAATATGGTTACGGATTTCGGCAGACTTATGGATCCCATTGCTGATAAAATCCTGGTGCTGGCGGCATTTGCGGCGTTTGTACAGCTGCAGTTGATTGATGCCTGGATGTTTGTGATTATTATCGCTCGGGAGATTATGATTACATCTTTGCGCCTGTTTGCCTTGAATAAAGGGAGGGTTCTTTTTGCGGCTCGTGCGGGAAAACATAAAACAGTCCTGCAGATGGCAGTGATATTTAGTATTCTTGGTTTTATTCTGCTTAAAGAAATAGTGCTTAAATATTCCACCTGGAATCCTGCATGGGAGAAGATTTTCCGCCAGGGAATATTTTTCCTTATGTTGATTACGGTGGGGCTGACTCTTTACTCCGGTTTGTCATATCTTTGGGAAAATCGCAAGATAATTACCCGCCTATGAAATTTGCAACATTACCTAATCTGCTTATTAAAATAACCAGCACATTCTTTTTTATCGGATATCTGCCTTTGATTCCCGGGACATTCGGTAGTATTGCCGGAGTAGGTATATTCTGCCTGTTTAATGGCGGCAGCTCTTCGGGTTATTTTCTGTTTATCATCTGTATAATTGTTTTAGGGTTATTATCCAGCGGACAGATGGAGGAGTTGTTAAAGAAGAAGGATCCGGGGTGTATTGTGATTGATGAAGTAATGGGCATGCTTATTGCCCTTAGTTTTCTGCCAGCTGAACCAAAGATAATTATTTTAGCCTTCTTTATATTTCGTATCCTTGATACGCTTAAGCCTTTTCCTGCAGGAAGGTTACAGAATCTGCATGGAGCAATCGGAATAATGGGTGATGATTTGGTAGCAGGCGTATATACCAGTATCGTGCTTCAGTTAATCTTAAATTTATTTAAGACCGTATAGATTGGGCCATCCGGCTTAAGTGTGCTTTCAAATAAAGTAATCCCTGCGCAATCAAATTCCAAGTTTCTGACAAGCAGATCATTTCTTAGTTTTTCAATAGCTTTATTTAAATCAGAAGTGGAAATTTTGTATTTTATTCTCCCGATAGTAATATGTGCGCAGAAGTCTCTTTCTTCCCGGGGGATATTGCATTCGGTGAGCCTTATTTGAAGCTGTTGTGTGAGTTGCCCTAACTCCACTGGAATTTGATTAGCGCCTATCCAGATTATCCTGGCTGCATTCAGGTTAGGGAAGACCCCCAGGGTTTCAAGTTTAACCTTAAAGCCGGAAGTAGTTTTTGTTATCTCTGTGATTATTTGTTCAATTTGACTTAGCTGTTCAGGAAAGATATCCCCCAGGAATTTCAGGGTCAGGTGCAGGTTATGCGGCTTGACCCAGCTGACCTTGAGTCTTTCAGTTGCTAACTTTTCTTGTATCTTGGAAAGGGAGTTTTTGATTCCTATTGGAAGCTCTATAGCGATAAATGCGCGCATAATAAACGCAATGCCTCTTGCACAGCTTTTTGCTGGTTTTGTTTTCGCTTGCCCCGGAAAGAAAATGCCTGGCAGGTATTTCCATCTCTTGCAGATAGACAGATAAAGACAGTGCCTACTGGTTTATTTGCGCAAGCGCCACCCGGGCCGGCAATACCGGTTATACTCAAGCCGAAGTCTGCCTTTGATCTTTTACGGATGTTTTCCGCCATGGAAATTGCTACCTGGCGACTTACAGCGCCGTATTTAGTGATAAGCCTTGGTGGAATTTGCAGTATTTTTTCTTTGGAGTTATTGCTGTAGGCAACTATCCCTAAAAGAAAATATCCCGAAGCACCCGGAGTTTTAGTCAATGTAGCGCAAAGTAAACCTGCGGTGCAGGATTCGGCAACGGCAACTGTTTTCTTCTGGCGCAGCAGTTGGCTGTGGATTGTTCTTAGTATTTGAGCTTGCATGGCTATTATTATAACTGTTTTTAATTATGTTGACAAGCCTGGTTTTTCTGTTAAAATAACAGCAATTAATCTTTAGGGCAAGGTGTAAATCCTTACCGGCGGTCGCGCGAGAAGCGCGCAGCAACCCATCAAATTGGTTTGCGTAGAAAAGCCCGCGAGCTGACACAATGATTTAGTGCCAGCAGATCTGGTGAGATTCCAGGGCCGATGGTCGCGCTAGAAGCGCGCACCAAACTAGGCAATTAGTTTGGGTGGAAAGTCCAGATGGAAGAAGATTAAAATTAACCTGCCCAGAGATTATCTTTTGGGCTTTTTTATTGTATAACTAACCTTTCCCATCTCGTAATATGCGACAAGATCTTTACCAGATTTTGTCGCACTCGATGGGATAAAATCGCGCAGATAACTTACGCTGCACTTTTAGTGCTGTCGTAAGTTATGCGCTCACTTATGTTTAATACCATACCTGAAATTATTGAGGACTTAAAAATAGGCAAGATGGTGATCGTGGTTGATGATGAAGATCGCGAGAATGAGGGGGATCTGATCATGGTCGCTTCCTTTATTAAGCCCGAAGATATAAATTTTATGGCCAAGTTTGGGCGCGGACTTATTTGTGTGCCTATGGAGGAAGAGAGACTGCGTTTACTTGAGCTTGATCCGATGCTCAAGAATACCTTACAGGTTAACGCAGAGGATCCTTTTAAAACCGCCTGGATGATTTCGGTTGATGCTGCTAGAGGGGTAACTACGGGGATTTCTGCCTACGACCGGGCAAGGACAATTGAAGTTTTAATTAATCCTCAGAGTAAGCCGGAGGATCTGGCGCGACCGGGGCACATTTTCCCTTTACGTTCGCGGCGCGGTGGGGTTTTGGTCAGGGCAGGGCATACTGAAGCAAGTTTGGATTTAATGCGCCTTTGCGGGCTCTATCCTGCAGGGGTAATTTGCGAGATTATGAACGATGATGGCTCTATGGCTCGCCTGCCGCAACTCCTGGAGTTTGCGCATAAACATGCCTTAAAGATTTGCACTATTGCCAGTCTTATTGAGTACCGCCGCAGAAAAGAGAAGTTGGTTGAGGCTATCGTCGAGACGAAATTGCCTACTAAATTTGGGGAGTTTAAATTAATTGTCTATCGGGATAAGACTAGCGATCAGACACATATAGCACTTTGCATGGGGAGTTGGTTATCTGAGGCGATATTAGTGCGCGTGCATTCAGAGTGCTTAACGGGTGATGTTTTTGGCTCATTGCGCTGTGATTGCGGAAGGCAGCTAGAGAAGGCAATGCAGATTATTTCTTTTGAGAAAAAAGGGGTAATTCTTTATATGAACCAGGAGGGCAGGGGGATAGGACTGGTAGATAAGCTGCGCGCATATAATCTTCAGGATAAAGGAATGGATACGGTTGAGGCAAACGAGGCATTAGGCCATAAGGCTGATTTGCGCGATTATGGCATTGGCGCCCAGATTCTTGTAGATTTGGGGATTAAACAGATAAGATTATTGACTAATAATCCGCGTAAAATTGTTGGCTTAGAAGGTTATGGTTTAAATGTATCTGAACGCGTGCCTTTAGAGATCAAGCCTAATATAGAGAACTATAAATACCTTAAAACAAAGAAAGAAAAACTAGGACATCATATAGATATTTAGCGAAAGGAGAGTAAGATGGTGAAGGTAATTGAGGGTAATTTACTGGCAAAGGGGAAGACTTTCGGATTGATCGCCTCCCGGTTTAATGACTTTATGACTAAGGAGCTGGTAAGCGGATGTATTGATACACTGCTTAGGCATGGCGCCGATGATAAGGATATTACCGTGGCCTGGGTCCCTGGGGCATTTGAGGTACCGATGATTGCGCAGAAGATGGCAAAGGCCAAATCATTTGATGCCTTGATTTGTTTAGGTACGGTTATCCGCGGGGCAACTCCGCATTTTGATTATATTGCCTCCGAAGTAGCAAAAGGCGTAGCCAAGGTCTCTTTGGATAGCGGAATTCCGGTAATCTTCGGTATTATTACCGCAGATAGCATTGAGCAGGCGGTAGAGCGCGCAGGATCTAAGGACGGCAATAAGGGCCGCGATGCAGCGCTTTCAGCTATCGAAATGGTAAATTTAACAGGGCAGTTAAAATGAAATTATCAACCTATCATGAGAAAACGTACTAAGGCCCGTGAATATGTGTTGCAAATGCTCTATCAGGTGGATGTTACCCGGGGCAATTGGCAGGAGATTCTAAAGAGTTTTTGGGAGTTTAGCGAAGAGAGTAATATTTCTGATGAGCTTAAGGGTTTCTCAGCAGAGTTGCTTGGGGGAGTAGTTGAGCATATGCAGGAGATTGATAAAAAGATCAGCAGATATGCGGCAAACTGGCAGCTTGAGCGCATGGCTTTTGTGGACCGTAATATTATGCGCCTGGGCTGTTTTGAACTTATTTTCCGCGAGGATATCCCGCCGAAGGTAGCGATAAATGAAGCAGTAGAGCTGGCCAAGAAATACTCTGGCCTTGAATCCGGCAAGTTTGTCAATGCCATATTGGATCAAATAAAAATTGAGAAAGAAAAATGAAGTACGCTGATTTGCATGTGCATACCTCTGAAAGCGATGGCACATTTTCGCCCAGGCAATTAGTTAAAGCTAGCCTTGCCCGCGGGTTTTCCGCAATAGCCATCGTCGACCATGATACGATAGGGGCAATCCCTGAGGCATTGGAAGCCTCCCGGGGTACGGATTTAGAGGTTATCGCCGGAATTGAGTTAACTGCGCAATATGATAATCAGGAGATTCATATACTTGGTTATTTCTTAGACTGTCGGAATAAGGCCTTACTTGAGAAGTTAAAATTAATGCAAATCAATCGCATTGAACGCGTTTATAAAATCGTAAATAATTTAGAGGCAGAAGGGGTAAAGATTAATCCTCAGACGGTTTTTGAAATTTCTGGTAAAGGCAGCGTAGGCAGGATGCATATTGCCAAGGCATTAATTAAAGAAGGCTGGGTGACTACCCCTGCCGAGGCATTCCGCAAATACATAGGGGATAAATCTCCGTCTTATGTTTTAGGTTTTAATCTTTCTCCGCTTGAGGCGATAAATCTGATTAAAGGCGCCGGAGGCGTAGCTGTTTTAGCGCACCCGTATATGTTGCATAATGAAGAGTTAATTAGCGAGCTTGCTGCTTCTGGATTGCAGGGAATAGAGGTTTATTATCCCGAGCATTCCCAATCTATGGTTAATTTCTATTTAGATTTGGCTAAGAGGCTTAACCTTTTGGTTACTGGCGGTTCGGATTTTCACGGCAGCGTAAAACCTGAAATAAAATTAGGGGTAATTAAAATCCCGATTGAATTGGTGGAGAAAATACGTCAGGTGAACAGATGATAAAGAAAACCGATGAATATTATATGGGGTTAGCTTTAAGGCTAGCGCTTAAGGCAAAAGGTAAAACCTCCCCTAACCCTTTAGTGGGCGCATTAGTGGTAAAAGGCGGAAAGATTATCGGTAAGGGGTTCCATTCCAAAGCCGGCCTAGCCCATGCAGAGATCGTTGCTTTGGATGAGGCAGCTAAAATGGCAAAAGGAGCAACCCTGTATGTCACACTTGAGCCATGCGCGCACACGGGGCGCACTCCGCCTTGCGTTAATCGTATAATTCAAAGCGGGATAAAAAAAGTAGTTGTCGGGATGATTGACCCCAACCCTTTAAATAATGGTAAGGGTGTTTTATTGCTTAAACAGAGCAATATTAAGGTAAGGTTGGGATTTTTTGGTGATAAGTTAAAAAAGATCAATGAAGGCTTTATAAAATATATTACTACCGGGATTCCTTTTGTGACGGTTAAAGTTGCGCAGTCTCTGGATGGCCGCATTGCTACTTATACTGGCGATTCCAAGTGGATAACTTCAGATAAGTCGCGTGTTTTTGCGCATAAGATACGCAAAGATTATGATGCGATCATGGTGGGGGTAAATACGGTATTGCGAGATAACCCGCGACTTAATGCAAACGCTGGGCAGAAACAGTTAGTTAAGGTAATTATTGATAGTAATTTAAGTACCCCTGAAAATGCCGATATCTTCTCAGGGCAAAGCAAGGTAATTATTATTACTTTACCTAGTCGGTCGGGTCAGGAGACAGAGAACCGCAAGAATTTAGCGGCCAAGGCCACTATACTAGAGGTTAAAGAAAAAGGCGGACAGATTAATTTGCGCGATGCGCTTAAGAAATTAGCCAGGTTAGGGATTGCTAACATTATTGTTGAAGGCGGAGGCACGCTTATCGGTTCGCTCTTTGATGAAAGGTTGGTAGACAAAATATTATTTTTTGTCAGCCCCAAGATTATCGGAGGAAAAGATGCAGTTTCATCGGTAATGGGCAAAGGGATAAAACATTTGGATCAGGCAATCAAGCTGCGCCAGGTGAAATTGAGGCATTTTGCAGAAGACCTGCTCATTGAGGCAAATACAAGATAAATGTTTACGGGGATAGTTGAAGAGCTGGGTAAGGTTAAGAGAGTGTTGCGTTCAGGTAGGACTACGATACTTGAATTGGCAGCTCAAAAAACTTTAGAAGATACTAAGGTGGGGGATAGTATTGCAGTTAACGGCGTATGCCTTACGGTAATTTCGCTTAGCAATAGTTCTTTTAGTTTCGAGGTTATGGCTGAAACATTTAAGAAGACTAATCTTAGGTTACTGAGGGTTGGGGAAAAAGTAAATCTTGAACGCAGCCTTAAACTGGGGGACAGGGTATCTGGGCATTTTGTCAGCGGGCATATTGATTGTTTAGGCCTGGTACGCAGAAAAGGAATATTTGGGGGTAATATGGTTTTTGAAATCGCTATGCCAAATAGTTTCCTGCGCTACTGCTTACCTAAAGGTTCACTATCTTTAGACGGGATAAGTCTGACTATAGCAGAGAGGCGTGCGAATATCCTCAGTATTTATGTTATCCCGCATACCTTAAAGAATACAACCCTAAGTTTTAAGGGCCCATCTGATAAATTGAATATAGAGTGCGATATTCTCGCTAAGAGATCTACAGCTTAATCCTTTCTGTTATTGCGAAGACTACTAATTTCTGTTATAATTATTAACTCAAGGTACTGGGGTATTGTAAAGAGATGGCATACCCACTACCGTCTTACTGGCATAGATTGCGCTAATACGGGGCGTGGCTCATCCTCTACGAGGATTTGATTTCGCTCCGCAAGATCTAATACGGGGCGTGGCTCAGCTTGGTAGAGCGCAGCGTTCGGGACGCTGAGGTCACAGGTTCAAGTCCTGTCGCCCCGACCAGATTAGACTTTGCGAATTTTCAGAGGGAAAATTAAAATTTTTTGACTGCGTTTTGCCAAGAATTTCTTTTTCGTAACTTCTTTTGTAATAAGGGATTAAATCAAAGGGCTTTTTGAAATCTAAAAGCACAATTCTAT
>Ga0233420_10000016_pt1 | contig 72502 bp, 53 predicted proteins | sample Watercolumn_Mata_4_FD_183009 | JGI IMG/M metagenome (GOLD analysis project Ga0233420, IMG submission 183009) | Freshwater microbial communities from Lake Matano, South Sulawesi, Indonesia - Watercolumn_Matano_2014_102_MG | ecosystem: Environmental > Aquatic > Freshwater > Lake | place...
AGTTACCCGATACAAAAACACCTTGAGCTCCGGCCAGCTTATTAAACCCTCCTGCCCCATCAGTAACTTCAGATTTAAGTACGGGGCTGAGCGGATTAGAAATATCTATGATAGTTAAAGAATTGTCTACTGACGAAACCGCGTACGCATAATTCCCCAATACAAAAGTTGACTGGGCTCCCGATAATTTGCTAAAACCTCCTGCTCCGTCAGAAATCTCTGATTTAAGCACTGGGTTAGTAGGATCTGTCATATCCATAATTGTCAAAGAGCTATCCACTATGGAAGTAACACAGGCATATCTTCCTGACAGACGGAATTCATAATCGGGGTCAAAGGTAACATTAATCTTGCCTCCAACCCCTATTGCATGGTCACTGGTAAAACCAAGCGTATAACTTGTAAAAGCGCTGACCACTGCAGAGGCTGCAGTTAGAGAGCTACTGGATAATGCGCCGGCAGTAATACTTATACCTGTAACAGTGCCTGTGTCTATTGTAGTATTGTTGGCAAGCTTAGTCCTTATTTCAAAGTTGCTGGTTGTCTTTACATAAGGCTGGTTCTTGATATTTGCCAGCTGGATAGTGGTTGCACCCGGCGCAAGCGCAGAGCCCGTGCGGTAAAGCAGTATTGTGCTTGTCTCGGTTAATTTCACCAGGTCATAATTACTAGTAACGCAGAATGTATCTACCTGGAATTCATACTCCGGGTCAAACTGAATATAAATATAGCCTCCGATAGGAAGGGTATGCGCCAGAGTAAGATTAAATTGTAAATATGGGGCCGGCTCAATTCGCTCACTTACCTCGGTTATACTTGAGGAGGCTGACAGGCTCGTTAAGGCGCCTGCTACAATTGTATTCTTAGCCACCTGGGAATTGCGGTCCCTGATCTCTCCTGTAGACTTTAATGTGGTAATAGCATAATACGCTGTCTGTTTGGCTCCGGGGTTCTTGATTCCGCTGACCACAAAACTACTGGGGGTTAAACCATTTATTGCCGTGCCTAAAGTTATGGTGATATTATTTCCTCCGGCATCTTTGGAGGCAACCAGCACTGAACCCGGGTTACCTGAAACAAACGCCGCAGAGGTTAAATCATAATCGTCATCAAAGGTAACGGCTACCCTGTCTCCGACAGCAAGCGCGTTTACAGTGGAGAAGGCAATCGTATGATTGCTTACTTCGGTAGAAATATAAGAAGCCGGGGTAACCGAGCAGCTTACTAAAACTGAAGGCAATATATCAAAGCTCGATGAGGTCCCTCCGTCAACCTTGCCTGAGGTGTTATATGTACTAATACTAAAAACAACTGACTGCATATAAGCAGGGTTGGTAATATTTCCTATCCTTACCGCCTCGGCAACCCCTGCTACTAGCGGATTTGTAAGATTCAATATTACATAATTAGCCCCTCTTGTGTTAACTGAATAATCAGTAACCGGGAAGATAAGGCTTGCTGAACTTGTATTATAATCAGCATCAAAATCTATCCTTACTGTGCCTCCGGCTGCTACGTTATGTAATGGCGTAAAATTAAAGGTATACTGCACCAATGTGGCTCCGGTCTTGTCATTTGAGACATCAGAGATAGAAACTGAAGCGTTAAAATTGCCGGCAACCGTAATGACTCCGCCAATACTACCTTGGTCAATAGTTTCTCCATTAGGATCTTTTCCTACAATTGCAAAGTTGTCTGTTGTCTGCACATAAGCAGGGTTCTTGATGTTGTTTATGATTAATGATTCTGCGGTGCTTGACGGAATACTCTCTCCTAAAGTAACGGTTAATGTTTGCCCATTAACTGCCACGGTTGAGCCGGAATTTCCTCCCACGTTACTTATCCCCACCCCGGTTAAATCATAATCCGCATCAAAATTAATACTTACTTTATATCCTGCCGGTAATGCATGCTCAGTAGTAAAATTAAAGGTATAATCCGTAACTGCGCTCACCTCAAGGCTTGCTGCGGATACAGAAAGGCCGCTAAAGGCGCCGGCTGTTGTTACTACACCAGGAACCACACCTTGATCTATTGTCTGTAAAGCTGCGCTCTTGGTAGCCACTGAAAACGCCTGAGTAGTCTGCACATAGGGAGGGTTTTTAATATTAGAGACGGTCAGGGTAGTCCCGGAGCTTATGGCTGAGCCTAAATTTACGGTTATCGTATGAGTGCTATTATTCACAGAAAGAGTGGCGCCGGCATTACCCGAGATATTATTTGCCGCAACTGAACTTAAATCATAGTCTTCATCAAATACTATTACTGCCTTGCCAGTTGCTTCAACCGTATGCTGCGGGGTAAAAGCAAAAGCATAGCTGGTAACTGCACTTACCTTTAAGTTTCCGGGCGTAACTGTAGGGGTTATTGTGCCCGGTACTATTATTAAACCGTTTGTTGTCCCCCTATCCATTGGCCTGTCTAAATCATCCTGAGTTTCTATAAAGAATGCGTCGGTTGTCTGGGCAGCCGGATTTTTAATCCCGGAGATAACCAAGGAAACCACCTTGCCCGCAGGAACTGCAGCTTCCGGATTCATAGTTAAAGTAGGCACGCTTGCAACATACTTATAAGAATATAAATAAGCAGAAGGAATGGGGTAAACCTTGCCTGAGCCATCAGCAGGAGCCCAGCCTAATTTAGCTACTGCGCCGGCAGTAGCAGCTCTATAAAACTCAAACTGTATTGGGATTATAGATGAAAAACCGGTTTTAGTATAACTAGCTTCAACTGGATTACTCGTAGTTGACCAGGTATTAATAACTGCGCTGCCGCTCAGATATAACATCACCCCATCATCTCTAGTAGTATAAAAAACATGCGACCCTGAACCCTTATTCTTAACCCAACCCTGCCATCTTACGCTGCAGGCATTAGCATCTGAGAATACGCTATTAATTGAAACAGCACCCGTACCCCAATCATGATTAATATCCAAATCAGCTCCGCTTCCCTGCGAAGGATCGGTGAGGCCTGTATTATCGTAATAATTAAATCTTAAACCTGCATCCATTACGCCATCTATGCTAGAGGCTGATATTGCATCTGCCTTCCCATAATACATATAGAAAGAGGTTGTTCCGATATTAGGAATCTTTATCCAAATCGTAGAGTTTCCGTTATAATTCCAGGTCTCTATCCAGTAATTTAAGGGGTTCATTGCCATATCATAGAATCTTATATCCCCTCCATCAGCTTTAACATGCGGATAGGCAAAATTAACTGCAGTCAAATCAAGTTTTACCTGATAATTGGTAACTATGGTTGCAGCGCTAAGATCAATGTTGCGTCTGTATGCGTATACTGAGCCGGTATTCTCATCTATCGCTGTAGCAAGGTTTACTACCAGACAGTTGTTGGCTGTGCCAACTACGCTGGTGCCATCTAAAGGCAAAGCTACTGCAGCTGTTGAGATATTGTAATCGGCGTCAAAAACAATCTCCACATCGCCATTAACCGGCATGGAGCTTTGCAAAGTAAAATCTATATTGTAATTGGTAGTTGAACGGGCAATATTAGAGACCGGCTGGATAGTTATGCCGCTTAATGCCCCGGCAGTTATAGTAAAGTTGGCATCAGATATATCCCACGTCCCTGGCTGCGAGGCATCAGTTACCCTAACCAGTGCCTTTGCATCGCTGACTGCGTAGTTGGGTATAGCCCAGCTATACAGGCCGTCATTCGGAGTAGAAGCAATAATCGTAACCCAGGTTACGCCATTATCTGCAGAATACTCCAGCTTTACATTAGAGCCTTGCAAGGATACTGCGCTCCAGGTTATATCATGCGTGGAAGCGATTGCCCAGTTTTCCGCGCCGTTTGGAGAGGTAAGCGTAAGGCCTTTGATGGTAAAGACCGCAGAATCATCGTATACGTCTGAATCATTATAATTTACTACGCGCAGCTTGACAGTTGTAGAGCAATCACGCGGCACTGTCCAAAGGTAGGAGCCGGAGTTCACATAGTTATCTACAATAGTATGCACATCCGAAACAAAATCATCCTTAGAATACTGCAGCTTAACCTTATTGATTGTACCCAAAGTATCCCAGAAGATCCACTCAGTGCTGCCTCCCTGGACCTCAGTAAACTGAGGAAGATGCGCTGCTGAAGGAAGTACCAGCCTGCCTTGGATCTTAAAAGGCGCATCTGACACATCAACCACCAGAGGGTCAGCATTATGCTTAACCCTTATTTTTACATTTGAAGATGGCGCATCCGGTATAGAAAGCCAGGTAAAGGTACCTGTCCTATTTAGCACGTAATCGTTAATCGGCGGGGTAACCCAGGTAGAGCCTCCGTCCGTAGAATAAGAAAGTGTTACAAAATCCGTATCCTTACCTATATTACCGTCATACTTCCAGGTTATATTATAGGAATCTGTGGTAGTAAGCACCTCCCCGCCGTTTGGCGTCTTAACAATCACCCTGGGATAGCTGATAATACTGAAATAATTGTCTGAAACATCAGAGATTGTGCTGCCACCGACTACGGTATTGCGGTCAGTTATATAAACCTTTACATACTGCGAAAGGTCTGCGGGAGCCAAAGGTATAGTCCATAAGTATTTATTTATGGGCTCTTCTACCTGCACTACCGGAGTACTAGGAGCTACGCTGGCATATTTTCTTCTCTCAAAATGCGCAGTTATCTCTGCTAAGGATAATGTCTTATTATGGATAGAAACTTCATCTATCCTGCCTTTAAAAGTATTACCGATCTTAAACGGTGAAGCCGTAGTGTTCAACTCAGCTGATGTGCCGACATCCGCCTGCAATGCGCCATTAACATACAGCCTTATCTTGCCGCCATCAGTAGCATCGTATGTGCCGGCAACATGATAAGGGGTACCGGCAACTAATGACTGATTTCCTGAAACTATATGCGCTGTGTTAGTGGCATCATAGATACAGAATTGCAGGGCCCCCCCTGCAGCTATTTTTAAATAATAGCTGCTTGTCGCCCCGGTCTTTTGCATAATATACCCTTCGGTACTCACATCCGTAGGATATATCCATGCCTCCATACTGATCCTCTGCGGATCAGTAGTAATATTGTCATATCCTGCATAGCCTGCGCCATTAAAAACCAAACAAGACCCCGTGCTAAAACTTACATTCTGTTGCGTGCTCCATCTTCCTCCGTCGGATGTATGCCAGGTAGCTCCGCTTATGCTCAAATCCCTTCCGGCGCCGCTTGCGTCATAAGCCACCACGCCTTGCTTCTCATCAAAATGCCAGTATCCTGCAATTTGATCGCTAATCACATTTTTCACGAATGTATTATCAAAATTCATATTAACCGCAGAATTCGGGTTGCCATAATACATATATATCTTCTTGGTTGCGCCAGCCGGTATCTGAGGCACCTTTACCCATATCTTGGTCTGCGTGGTATTTATGGAGTTCGGCTCAATCCAGTACGGACAAACTTCATCTTCATCCGCAAACATAATGTCAAAACCATCAGCGCGCATCTTGGCGGGAATTAAAGCGCTGGTATTAATTGTAAGCTGCACCTGATAATCTGTAAGGTTCGCAGCAGACGGAGCAGTATTATCAATAGCGATTGCCCGAGCAACAGTTGAACCCGGGGTAAGCCCTGTGCCCGGAACAATGCCGTCATAAATAGTATACCTAGTGGGGCTGGCTCCGGAATCCCTTGAATATTCAATTAAAAGCCCGTTTGAAACCAGGCCATCCGGTATCCAGGAGATATAATTCTGCTCACCCTGTACCCATGCCTCAGCATCAACTATATTAGGAGCGCCGTTAGGGGAAGTAATTGTAAGTACCGGGTCTACGATAGAAAAAATCATGGAGGTGCTTTCTATCTTCTTTGTGGTGTCTCTTGTTGGAACAGTTGATTCAATAACCCTCACCTTTGCCAGGCTGGTTAAGCCAACATTAGGTACCCTCCATCTGTATGTCCCGGAGTTAGGCACACCTTGAGCTATCAAATTGGTAGGATTAGTTCCGTTAGTAGAATAATACAGGTCAACTGTGCCGGATAAATTTCCTACCTTGCTCCAGGTAATATCATAGTAAGCCCCTACCTTCCAAACAGTTAATCCGGATGATAACGGGGTAGTAATAGTCATGCTCGGCACAGGGACAATAGAAAAATCCGCGTTTGACTCATCTGTCTTAGTGGGGTTACCAAATGAATACGCCTTTACCCTTATCTGACTGCCCACATTATTCGGCACTGACCAGGGATATAAACCAGTTTTGTCACGGCCGGTGGCAATAGTAGTATCATAGCTTGCACCGGAGTTGGTAGACATTTTCAGCACTATATCGGTAGTGCCATCAGGAACTCCGCTGCCGGAAACCCATTTAATATTGTGGATTATCTGTGTTGGGTCAGCTGGGTTACGCACCTCCCATAGTTCACCGCCGTTGGGAGAGATTAAGGTAATCCCGGGGGTACATATAGTAAATGCGGCATCGGATTTATCGCTGATAGTAGGATCCTGTATACTGGTTATCCTCACCTTAACATCTGCGGAAGGATCATTAGGCACCCCTACCCAACTCTCTGAGCCGTCATTAGGAGTGGATGGTTTAATTATATTGATGTCGTTTACAAAATTATCTTTGGAATATTCAATTAATACGTCATGGCCGCCAATTTGCCCGGCAATCTCCCAGGTTATAGTATATGTATCCCCGATTGTCCAGATCTCTCCGCCATTTGGAATCCTTACTTCTATTGTAGCAGCCGGGATTATCTTAAAGGTATTATCCGAATCATCTGTAACTGCCGGGCGCACAAGGTCTTTAATCCTCACCTTGCATAAATCAGAAACCCCGTCCAAAGGAACGGTCCAGGCAAAAAGGCCGTCATTAATCCCGTCAAATCCCGTAATATTTATCCAGTTAGAGCCTCCATCCTTGGAATACTGCAAAGCCAAGCTTCCGCTATTTATGGTTCCTTCTGAAGTCCAGGTAATATTATTGGTCTCTCCTTTTACCCAGAGCTCTCCGCCATTAGGCTTGGTAATGGTTATCCTGGGATTCACTATTTTAAATACTGAAGAGATCTTCTCTACCCTGGTACTAGTATCTCTTCCAACAGGAGCAGCAACCTCCTTTACCTTGATCTTAACGCTGTCGCTTAAATCATCCGGAACAGTCCAGGCATAAGAACATGATAAATCCGTATTGGGGTTAAGCGGAGTTGCCGGAGCTCCTGAAGAAACGGTAGCAATAAACACATCTGAACTGACAAAATTATCTTTGGAGTAACGCAGCTCAAACTGGCTGCCAAACTGCTGTGAATTTGTGGTCCAGGTAACATTGTATTGCGCGCCAACCTTAAGCTCCTCTGCCCCAAGCGGGAAGGTAAAGGTAATCACGGGCTGAGGCACCAGTGCAAAGATCGCATTGGATGAATCATCCACCTGGGTATTGCCTGAATCTGTCATGCGCACCTTGACATTATCCGAAGCGTGGGCAAGGTTGGTAGTAATATTCCAGGTTAAATCACCATCATCTGTCTGGCCGGAAGCAATTTCCGGAGTTACCCATGTTGCGCCGTTATCAAGCGAATATTCAAACTTTAAGGTATCTGATCCCAATGTTCCGCCTGAATCCCAGGTTATTGCATGCTGCCTTCCTAATTCCCATATCTCGCCGCCATTAGGAGAGGTAATCTCAGCACCAATCAACCTGAATGAGGCATTTGATTTATCCGTTACAGCAGGATACTCAACGCTGGTAATCCTTACTTTAGTTAATAATCCCGGGTCATTAGGAGGGGTCCAGGAATAAGTGCCGGTATTAAGCGTTGATGCTATAATCTGCTTCCAGGTTGCTTCATTATCAGGAGCGTACTCTAATTTTACATGGCTTGCTGCTGCATCTATCCCCTGGGATGTCCAGGTAATATTATGCGGCCTTCCTTCAAGCCAGGACTCTCCGCCGTTAGGTGCGGTTATATTCAACCAGGTATCCACATAAGTTAATTTAACGCTGTTTACCGTAGGCGCATTCCTGCCATCTGAATAAAGGATCGCTTTATATTGCACCCATTGGTCATTGGCAATATCAGAGTTTAGCGGGTTAATTGCGATAGAGCCGGTTTTATCTGTATAGAATGTTTCATCTGAATTTAGAGCCACCGCTATATTGTCCAATTCAGGAGTATAAGTACCGGTCTCCGAATGCAGATAAGTTCTGAAATTAAATGAACCAGTGGGGAATAAAGTCTGGAAGGTTGCTATATTAGCATTAATCTCTGCCCCGGTATTTGCTTGAGAATAGCCGGCAGCAACCAGATTCCATCCAATAGGAATACTATTATAATCAGTTAAGCTGGCCCAGACCGATCCCTGGCCAGTAGTATTATTATCCTCCCAATAGTTTTCATACAAAACCCCGGTTATCGGCTGAGTAGTGGAGCTGGAGGTATGGCTTAATTTACATCTATAATCCTTTAAGTCTGTACCAACAACCTTGCTTATCGCTGTAGAGTTATACCAATACCAGTTCCAGGCATCAGGAGAAATCTGGTGTCTTAACCCGCTTCCCGCAGGCACAGTAGAGGTTTCAGTAACTGAAACTATGTTAGCATCATAGAATACCCCTCCCATAGGCTGCAACGTAGGGTTATCCTGATAATACTCATTCAACGAGAAGGTATTTGTAACTCCCTTAATTACCGAACCTAAATCAGTCACAACATCATACGTCATATCCAAAAATACCTTCCAATCATCTGTCCGCGTATAGTAATCCCTATTATGATGGGAAATAAACGGCCGCAGGTTACTTTCTGTTGAATACAGGGAATCATATAATAATGTCCAGGCGGTCTCGTCGCTTTTTCTAAGGTAATAGCGCGCGCCCATAACCTTTAACTCTATCTTAATCTCATACCAAAGGTCCCTCAAGTATGTCCCGCAGCTCTTGGCGTTTGTCCCATCTTCATATATATATAATGAGCCGTCGGAGAAATAAATCCCGTGCGCAAGGTTGCTGCAAGTAAGCCCGGCAACATCATTATCCTTCCAGCCGATCATTACGTTATTGTAGTACTGCGCATATATCTTTGCCTGAAAAACCCTTCCTGCTACCCTAGTATAAGCAGCGCCGTTCCATTTAAGGTAAGAATCCCAGGCATTGCTGTTATTTAATAAAGTAACATACCCCTGATTGACAATCGGTGATTTATCCGCGGTTACTGCACCGCCTGCAGTAAATCTGGTCTCGTCTAAAGAGCTATACATTGCAAGATCAAAAGCGTTATAAATCTTAGAGGAGACATTCCAGGCAGCGCTCGTATAGTATTGCTTGCCGTAATAAATAGAGACTGTCCTGGGCCAGGTGGTTGACGCATAGCTCTGCACCTCAACATCAAAACTTGCTATTTTCTTGTTGTAGTCAAAGTAGTTCCAATCATAATTAAGGTTTATCGGGTTGCCGGAAGTTACTCCTTCATCGTAAAAAAGAATATCTCCTCCATCAGGCCGAATATTTGCCCAGAAATCCGTCCAGGTAGGAGGTATATTAATATTCACGCTTCTGTTTATAACCGGGATAGGGTTGGTGGCAAGGCTCGGGATATACCGCAGATTATTTACCACCACATCCATTTTGTACAACCAAGGAGTCTGGAAAGTAGTCCCTACACGTGATACCTGAGTCGGCACGCTAGTTGCTGCCTTAAGCGGGAAAAGGAAGCTATCCGTGCTTGCAGATGTGGCATCGCTTTTACCATAATATAACCAGTACACCTGTTGGGTGCCATTCTTTATAAAAGGCACCTTTACCAGGAAACTTCCCTTTTTCTGGTCTTTGTCAAAATAATCAAGCCAATAATTCATTACCGTGGTATTATCCGCTGCTACAATCCTTACATCTGCGCCATCGCTTCTAACGTTATTCCAGAAAGAAGTCCAACCATCCTCCACATCTACCCTTACCACCGCGGCATCGCTTTCATATGCGCTGCTAGCCGACCAAGCAGTTCCCTGACCCGTAGTTAAGTTATCCTGCCAATAGGTTGACCAACTTCCCCCTGAAGTCGGCCGATCAGAATTGCTTGAGGTATGGCTTAATTTACAAAAATAATCCTTACCATCAGTTCCTATTACCACGCTACGGCCATAATTTGAGCCGGAATCATTTTTGAGCATCAGTGGTATCTTATATAACCATCCTGAAAGCGATGGAGAATCTCCAGCAACCTGGCCCAAGCTATCGAAATTCTCCTCAAATCCAATAAAGGGGGCTGGATTTGCTGCAGATACAGCCCCGCTATTTCCGTAATAAAGGTAGATTGTCTTGGTAGAATTTGTTGCCAGAGTTGGCACCTGGACCAGAATAAATCCTTTTTTATTCGCATAATCCCACTGCGGGACACAATAAGTTAGGACTGTTGAGTCATCTGCATCCACTACGCGAATATCGCTTCCGTCGCTTTTTACATGCGCCCAGAATTCATACCATCTAAGCAAGTCAATCCTAACCACGCTATTAGTTTTTAAGGTTCCGGTATTTTGTACTGGTATGGCAATCTTTTTTTGCCATCCGCCGGCAACTAAACTTGCGCAGGTTGCATTAACTTCATTAGATCCGGATGATATTTTATATGTCCATTCCGGGGTTTGGCCTTCATACAAATACTTCACTTCATTATGCGACAAGGGGCGATTATAGAAAACTACTTCATCGATATAACCCTTCCAGTAATAAGTGCTGTTAATAAAATACCGGCCAATATCCCACTGCATTGAAGGGGTATTGCGCGATGTATAATTATAACTTATCGGCCAGCTATTTAATACTCCATTGGTATAGCAGCGTTGGCCCAAAGGATCCTGCACTACCGTATAATGCCTCCATACCTCATCTCTTTTTGTATGATATGACCAATTATACCCAGGCCAGTCATTTGTTATATTAATCCAGTAATAGTACATCCAGTTATTCGGGTGTAACATGATAGCCGGATAGGTCGTTGCGCAGCTAATGGCTGTCTGCCAGCTTTTTTGCGATGAAACTATTGTATCTATTGTTGCCCAAAATGCCATGGTATATGTGGTGCCTAAATCCGGCACTGTTACCCTTACATAATCATCTATAGAATCAAAATAAATCGCTGCCCCGTATTTACCTTTTGTTGTCCACTTCGGCATATTCTTGCCTATTGGATACAAGGCGCCTGTGTTATTGTAACCTGAAGAATCTGCTGCTAGGGAACCTGCGCCTTCATTAAAGTTCCAGTAACCCACTAAACCTCCGCTCGGTTTATTAACACAGTCAACATTGCTTGCAGATAAGGCATCTGTACTGCCATAAACCATATAAAAAGTCTTAATTGAATTTGCGCCTACGCTAGGAAGTCTTACATTTATTTTGGCTATCTTATTTGGCTTATCAAAACTCGATAAATAATAACTTAACTCTTGCGTACCATCATGAAAACGCATATCCGAACCATCTGATTTTATATTATTCCAGAAAGATGTATTTGCTAAAGAAATCTGCAGGGTTACCACAAGATTGCTTTGCGCGCTGCCTCCTGTATTATCTAAATAAAACGTCTGGCTATATGCAAAATCAGCCAGTTTTTTGTGTAACTTTACCGTACTGCCGGTAAATAAAACCTCTGAATTCGCCATATAATCACTCTTACTGCCGTAGTTAAAATGTTCTATTGTTGTGCCCCCCGGGCCATACCAAGGAGCAGCCAATAGATTATTTAAAGTAGAGCCTGTACGCATTTTAAAACGCACATCTGTGCCTATGCCCTGTGTATCCGTCCATTCAAACTTCACCAGGCGGTTAGCAGGAAAAGTGGTGTTGTAAGGCGAAGATACCACCTCTTGCTGAATCGGATAAAACTTAGATTGGATGGTTACATCTGATATTCTGGGGAGCTGATTCAGATTATCCGTAGAAAAACCTATTTTATACTGTACGTAAACATCCTTGGGCTTGATCGAGCTTGCCAGGCTTAAGTCTGAGCCGTTTTGCAGGTCAGCGCACAAATCCCAGCTCAGCGCATCTGATAAATCCGGCTGGTTTCCTGATCTAAAGGAGATCTCTGCTGCCTGTGTATCATTAAATGTCCAGCTTACATTTCCCCATCCGCAATGCGCGCCTGCTGGTTTTATGCCTGATATGTAACTACCGTAGCAAAATGCGTAATACATTGCCAACTCAAACCTGCCGCTTCCCTTAGTAGCATAATAATATTCGCCTCCTGGCCAAATCATGCTTCCCGGATACTTAACTCCAAATGAAGCAGGAGCCAACTCATTCCAGGTATCTGTCAAAATATTATATCTTATATAGGTATAAGAGTCGAAGCTTTCAGCCCAGCTAGATCCATGTAAAACATACAGATAGTTTCCGAATCCCGGATAGATCAATTCCGAATGGCAATCCAGCACCTTAACCATGCAGGGATTTTTTGTTATCCATTGATCGGTTTTATAATTATAGGCATAGAAGTTGGCAGACCTATTTCCTGATAATGCGTATAAGAAATTACCTTTATCCGGATAGGTTAGAGCTGCCCCCCTGCCTATCGAAACCGGGACATCTGCTAAAACATCCCATGTGTTATTTCGTATATCATATTTCCAGAAGGCAACTGCGCCGCCGCGAAGAGCATAAATATATTCATCATTCTTCACATGTGAAATAGCATTACCCCAGCCCCAGGCATATAAAGGTGGCTCAAGTAGCGTCCAAGCGTCAGTTGCCACATTATATTTATAAAATTCGCTGCGGCCCTGGCCTCCGGTTACATAAAGGCTGACATTTCCTTCGTATTCTACTGCCTTCAAACAAGGATCGGCATTAGGGAAACTAAAAGGACATTTTGCCAGGGTTCCCCATAATTTAGCTCCAATATTAAATCTATAAAAATCACCTGTTCCTCCTACCAGGTAATATATATTACCTTTATACCCGCACATTACTCCGCTTGAGGCAAGGGCAACTGGTAAATATGCCGGGATATCATAAGTATTCTCTGTCTTATGGTATCTATAAATATAGTCAAGCTTGGTGGTATTATATATGTATATATAATTATTGCCTACGCTGGCCATTGCCGAGCCATAAGGATTAACTGCTGTAGGAACCGGCAATAACTCATCCCAATTTGTTGTGTCTATATTGTAACGTTCGAGCATGCGCTTTTCTTCGCCTGTAAAAACATATACATATTTATTGCCATCATTGGGATAGTATATTACTGATCCTTCATCGCAGACATAGCGGTTACCAGACTGGCTGCCTACGCCTACAGGATTAATTGTACCCCAGGTATCATTTGCAGGATTATATACATAAGCAGTATCCGTAACCTCTGTTCTCAATTTATATACCTTATTATCATACGAGGAATAAGTCATAGAATTGGTTCCAAAATAATCGTGCCCATCAGGAGAGTTTAAAACCGAGGTCCAAAAATTATAACTTGGCTCAACAAAATACTCATTAAACTGGGTTGAATTATTACCACCCTGCATAAAAATTACATCCCTGGGATTCTGATGGCCTGAGATAGTTACGCCGCATCCACCGGCAATCTCTGAACCGATGGTTACAACCACTGGAGCATCTGGACAGGTTCCCCAGCGTTTATTCGTAATATCATACTTCCAAACATTCTTCGTACTGCTACCCTGCAAAACAAATATCGCATTCTGAGTAGACATATATTGCGCTTTTACACCCGGGCCTAAATAAAAAGGAGCCCGGATAATATCTACCCAGCGATTGGCGTGTTTAGAGCAATAATATGCAGTGCTATTAGCCCAGACCGCGCCTTTTCCTGTTGTGCGGGATGCCTGCCAGTATGTCTGATAATTGGCGCCGGTTATAGGTTGAGTTAGCGCACTGGAGGTATGGCTTAAAATACAGTCATAATCCTTGCCATCAGTTCCCACTACCTTTGACTGATTCTTATTGGTATCAAAAACCCAGATATTACTGTTTAAGTAATAATAGCTGTCTCCCATAACCATATAAAGATATCCATTATTATCTACCGCAATGCTTCCATTTCCATAGGATGAATAGCAGGTATCCCAGTTAAGCTTTGACCAAATACCTGGCTGCAGAGCCGTGGGCTTTGTTAAGTCGTATTTAACCAGTCCATCATATCCATAATATGGGCTAATCCAGATCGCATCACGGGTCATAGCATTAGTAGAATACCTGGGGTGGAAAGGCAGGCCTGCCTGAAGCTCTGACCAGTTATTATTTGAGGTATCATATCTCTCAAACCTATAAACATAAGTAGGATCACCAGAGGCAGTATTCATATGGTAAATGTACGAATCAAGCCCATTACTCATAATTGAACCTGAATTTTGACAACACCCACCCGGGACTAAAGAACTTGCCATACTTTCACGCAGGTCCAATTCAATATTATATCTGTCAAATGTTGTTTCAGGACCTCTTCCATATTTTAACCAGATATATTTACCCTTATCATAAGCATTAAGCCCACACCAAACAGCATTCATCCCCCTGCTCCAGCCTGATCTTCTCCAGGGAATCTGAATATCATTCCATGTATTATATAATGGGTCATATATAGCAGAAAGAGTGCAGCATCCAGAAACTGCCCAAATAAATGTATCATGGCCTTGTATGCCAAAAGCATTTTTCCTGTATTGAGTACCCACCTGCCATACATTACCTCTATTAGCAGTATTATTCAGTGTCCAATAAGTTGACCAATTTGCTCCGGTAATCGGACGGTTATCCGCAGTAGCAACATGATCAAGAATACACCTGTAATCCGTGGCTCCTTGGGTGCCTACAACTAATGTTGACTGAACTGCTCTATAATAGACAGCATTAACCCATGTCTCACCCTCGCCTGTAGTACCATTAGGTGCCCAGTTTGCTTGCCAGGTAGCCGTAGTTCCTGTAATTGGACGGCTGCTGGCTGCGGATGTATGGCTCCTGATACACCTATAATCTAAACCATCTGTTCCTACTACTATTGATGTCTTAATATTCTCGAGGCCTGGTCCATAGTCAGAGGCATCCACCCAAGTTAAGCACTCTGTTGTCTGCGTATAAAGCTTCCAGTATATTTGCCAATTAGCCCCGGTTACAGGCTTATCTGCAAGAGAAGGAGAATGCTTTTTTATACATTTATAGGTATTACTATCTGTTCCTAAAACCCTATGCCCGGGCAAATAGGTAATCGGCGCAGGTACAGTGGATTCAGTCCAGGTTAGGCGGTCTATGGTTGGATCATTAAGCTCCCAATAAGTTTGCCAATTCGCTCCGGTTATAGGTTTATTTGTACTAGTTGCCATATGTCTCTTTTTACAAATATAACCAACCCCATCTGTTCCTATAACCCTATCTGCCCTTGATATAAAACCTATCACATTGGAACCCCGAGTCCATCCCGTATCAGCTGCTGTATTCGTCAACATCACCGGATCCCATGTATCAGTTGCTAAATCATAACGGTAAAAACCAGTGCCAGTGCCTGTGTGAACATATAAATATCCATCTCCTGTATCGGCAAAACGATTGCCATAGCAACACATACTAAATGGTAGATTCGCCCGCCGCTCCCATGAATTTGTAGATATCTTATACCTCCAGAAATCGTAACTACATCGGCTTCCTAACCAATATATATAATCATCATAAGGCCCGTTTACATATGCCTTAGCATCTGTCCAGGCTACGCCCCGGGTAGTTACTGCCGGGGTTTGCCAGTATGTATCATAATCCGCTCCTGTTTTAGGTTTATTTGAATTAGCGGATAAATGATACTTGATACATCTATAATCTTTGCTATCCGTACCTACAACTATATCTCCTTCTGTGTATATTTTACCTGTAACCCAGGTTGCTGTATCATAAGGGTTCAGCCTTCTCCAATAGGTCTGCCAGGAAGCTCCGGTTATAGGTTTAGTGCTATTATCAGAGGTATGGTTAAGTATGCACTCATAATCATTCCCGTCTGTGCCTAAAACCACATCTGAATGCACATCATTTTTTACCCAATACATATCCCTACCTCTAGCACAGGGAATCCAATAAGGCTGAGTTAATTCTTTCCATCTATTATTGGCAATATTATAATGCCAGGGATTGGTATAATTAATTCCGGAAAGAAGCTGTATCTCTGTTCCGGTTCCGTCAGGGTCATATAAAATAAATCCATATCCATTAGTATAGCGCGGGCAATCAGCTAATCTTGTCCAAACGGCTGAGCCGCTTAAAGGGCCTAAGCGCCAGAATGTCTGGTAGTTCCTGATATCACTTCGGTTAAAACATTCGTAAGGCATTGCCGCATAGATATAATCGCCTGAACCCGGCCAGAACATGTTTGAGCCAGCCCACATTCTTCCCTCACGGCCTATCGTACTTTCTGCAGGAATAGGCAAATCCGGAGTAGTCGGATCCCAGGTATCATTAGACTTATTATATCTCCATACAGTGCTTGTTTGCACCCCGCGGCAGGCATAAATATAATTTCCTGTGCCAGGATAAGCTAGTCTGCCTCCTTCTTCTATACTTCCCGGAGCACTAGATCTACTAATCCATACCCCCGACTCTCCTATTGTAGGGTCAAAACATACAAAATCTGTGTTATTCCCTCCTAAAAGAACATATAATTTCCCTACCTTAGTAGAGATAATTCCTGTGGCGCACATTGCTGTGCCGTACTCTGCACCTTTAGCTAAAGGTATAAAGGTCGCCCACGTATCTGTTCCCGGGGTATATTTAAAACACTGCTTAGAACCTTCTCCACGTAAAGCAAAGATCGCCTCTCCATCCCAGGCAATGGCGCAGCCAGCAGCAGCCGGCGCTGGCAATGGAGCAAGCATGGTCCATCTGCCGGTAGAGGGAGTAAATTTACCAAACTGCCTGCCATCACCTGCAGCAAAAAGGCAATAAACCTCATCATTATTACCCCGGCAAAAAGCAGTAAAATTACCCGGCCTTGGCTGCGCAGCCAAGGTCAACCATTCGCCAAGTGTTGAAGCAAACGGATCTGCAACGCTAGGTGTAACCTGTAACATTGCATCTGTGCCGCTTCCTGAAACTACAACCTTAGACATTGTACCTTGATTAAAATCAATGTCTGTAGTATCAGTTAGCGTATTATAATCTGGTGACAGCGTTAGCTTAGTGGCTGTGGTAGTTATAAAAGGCGATTTTGGCGAATAGAACAGATTCCAGCCTGATTGATTACTGGTATGCGTGGCCGTACTTGTAGAATCTCCACCCTCCCAGGATGTCTGGTTAAACTCACTGATTATATCTGCGCTGTGTGAGCGGTCTCCTGGCAAGCAGATAGTTAAAGCTGCTACCATTAAGCCCAAGACTATAATTTTTAACTTATTACCGCTCATTTTTATCACCTTTATTCACCTCTGGCGCAGCTATTTGCTCCAGCCGCGGGTCATACTCAAAATAAGCTTTATAATTCCTTAAAAGCTTCTTTTCATAACGCAGGGCGTCTTGATTCTTTAATTTATCAATCCTACTTAAGAAAATCTCATTCTTTAAACTAAAACTATCCTTCAAGCGTTCATAACCTGACTCCATAAGATGATAATAATCCAGGAACTTTTCCCCTTCTATAGATTTGCCCAAATCCAATATAACCTGCATAAGCCCTAAATCACCAAGCACGCTATTGTAATCGCTAAGTATATCAATAAAATCCTTTTCTGACTTATAATCCTTAGCCTCTACTGCTTTACGCGCATGGCTGTTTACCGTAAAAAATTCGCTGTCCAGGGCATCCCTGCATTCTTTGGTGCGCTTTGCCAGCTTTTCGTATACCAACTTTTTATATTTCACAAGGTTTTCAATCTCTTCCTTTTCTTCTTTTGCTGCCTGCTCTTCTAACTCTATCTCTGCTTTAGAAGCATCTCTGTTATCTATTGCCGGGCCTTTTATTTCTTTAAGATCCAATGGTTTATTGGCATAAGGGCAGCCTGGATCATGCTTAGTTACCTTATCATATACAGGGGCCGAATATATGTTATCTATTTCCGGCCCTTTTATTTCTTTAAGATCCAATGGTTCATTGGCATAAGGGCAGCCCGGATCATGCTTAGTTACCTTATCATATACAGAGGCCGCATATATAAGGTAAGGGTTAGCCATTAAGAAAAACGCAATTAATAATAAGGCTGAACAAACAGAAGCTTTTCTCATTGCTCCTTCTCCGTTTTATACAACTCCCCTCTTGCGCGCGGATCCATAACATCATTACCTGCTAATCCCACCTGAACTCTAGCAGTTAACTTCTCATTCATAAACTTACCATCCGGATCAAGTGGGTATACTTTATACGTGCCCTTGGGTAGTTTCTGCCCTATTGCATGTTCCGGGCTTACGTTCAAAAATAATGTTTCCTTTTTCTCTTCTCCTACCTTCATAATAGTAAATGCCCTGCCCATCCCAGCATCTACAGATATAATTATTGCATCTGCAGGAAGGCTAAGCCCTTCTGAAACCTGAACCCCTCCAATCCTACTCCCCCTAATCTCATATATAATCCTAGAACTTCCTGCCAACTCTGAACCAGTGATTTTTATCTTAGAACTATCACCCGGTCCATCTGCCAGCTGACTGATTTTAGATGCATCAGCAGTATCAGATGCTGACTGAGTCGCGCTTTTTTCTGAAGGGCCAATCACAATTACACCCGAAGATTTACTATCTTCGCAATAGGCATTATTAACCGTCGCCCCCATGAAAAACACAAGATAAATTATTAAAATCAATATGGCTGATTTCATTTCGAAATCATCTCCTTAGTCACAATGTTAAAAATTCTTTCTACGCTTTTATCCATCTTAATATCCAAAGGGTTATCTCTGGGGTTATATTCTATATCAAGCTGGCTGACTATTTTCTTTACAGAAAGCTTTTTATCCTCCAAACCAAATCCTGCAATAAGCTCTTTAACTATCGCTAATTTTTCATTCTTATCCTGCTTATTCCACCAATATCCATCCCTTGTACTTTCTGCTAAAGGCATTTGCTCATACGATACTTTTTGCTCTTCAGTTACCATCTTTTGAGCATCCAACACCAACTTACTCGGATCAGGGGCATTAGAGCTAATCTTTTTAGCAAAAGCTAAATCCTGGCATAAAATAAAACAGGCGCAGGCCAATAAAACAATTATACGTATTAAGCTCCTGCCGGAATTCATAGCTTTTTCCCCTTTTCCCTGTCTTTCTTCTCCATCTCCTGAAGCCTTAAAGCCGTTGCCTTATAAGAAACCATATCTGCGCGGTATTTTTCCTCTAAATCCCTGCTCACTTCATTCTTTGTAGCAATAAGATCCCTGGTAAATATTTCATCCTTCTCTAAAGCCACCTCTTTGATCTCGCGTTTTAAGTGCGCGTTACCGATTAAAAGAAAACTACCTACCCCTAAGAATATCAAAACAGAAACAACTAAAATATAGATTGCGCGGCTTGTTTTCTTCTTCTCTAATAAAAATAATTCGGCATTTAATTCCGGCTCTTGCCCCGCCTCTGCAGCAGCCTTAGCCATCTCTTTTATCTTTTCTACAAACTTCTCGCTTCCCACAACAGAGGCCCGGTACATTTTATTTTCTAAAGCCTCAAGGTCCTGACGGCTTGCCTTTTCCACAAACTCCTGATAGCCAGCAGATTTATTTTCTGTAGGCAAAAGATTTAAGACTTCTGCACAATCAATATTTGCGGAAATATTCTTATCCAGCTCTGCCTTTATATAAGATAGATAGCTGCTCCAACGAAAATCTTTAAGCTGCATAGCTGGATTGTCTTTTAAAACTATGCGGTGCACAAAGCGAGTCATTTCAAGCAGGTGCCCTTCTTTTTCAATCAAGACCGCTTTAAACCTTTCTTCAAAGAGGTGGCCTTTCTTTTCGTATTTTTTATTGTAGTATTTTGTATAGTTGACGTTCACATCATGCATAATCTGCGAAATTGTGAACTGCTGGCTAGGCTCAATAAGCAGATGGCTTTCGCTGGAGTTCAATACCAGAGAATACAATTTAAAATTATACAAATTTTTATATTCAAAAATAAAAAAAAGATAGCGATTTTTATCGCTATCTTCTCTGAAGAGATCTAGCTTATAATCTGCCTTAGTAGTTATATAATATAGCGCTCCTTCTAAACTTACCCTCGGCAATCTTGGCATTTTTCCTATATCCTCATTTAAGTTTTCAAAGTACGTGGTACTTTTATTTTTCTTCAAAAAAAAATCCCGGTAAACTCACTTTACCGGGATACATCCTAAATCTTCGGCAGCTTGGCTATCCTTTGCTTCAGGACCCTTAGCTTTGCGCCCCCATATTACTATGAGTTTACCCTTTCGGATCTTTTTATTCTTGTCACAATCAAAGTATAACATATTATATTTATTTGTCAAATTTTAAATAGTACGTGGTACTTTTTGAGGTTTTTAAGCTTTTAAGAGCTTTTTTTGAATCAAATTCAAGGGGTACCCCTCCCTGGCTAACTCCGAAATCTTCTGCAAACGCTCCTTTACTACGCTCTCCTCATACATGCGCTTATTGCCTATTTTTGCGCTTACCGGAAGCAACCCTATAACAGTATAATAATTTACCGTATAATATGGCGTATTGAATTTGGTTACAATCTCCTGCGCAGATATGATCTTCTTTTCCATAAATTATAAATAATAATTGGGGTCGGATCTATTTTTCTCTATAGGAAAAAATAGATCCGACCCCAATTTCGTAGATTTAGCAGTTACTAAAGATACTATATATGCTATATTCATAGTATTCACTATCAAACTCCTAATCTAAACCGCTGCTCAAACTTTGAAGCCACCCCTTCATGATCTGTAACTAATACTATTGTAACCCCTAACTCTTTATTTAACTTTTTGAATATCTCAATTATTTTCGTGGCATTCTCAATATCTAAGTGCGCAGTTGGTTCATCAGCTAAGATTATTTTTGGGCTATTGATCATTGCTCTTAAAATAGCAACCCTCTGCTGCTCTCCTAAACTAAGCTCGCCAGGTAAATGTGTTAACCTATCCTTTATGCCAATCTCTTGAGCCAACTCCATGATCTTATTAACCTTCTTATCTTTATCCTTATCCAGGATAACCGGCAATGTAATATTATCAATTGCCTTAAGATTGCTGAGCAAATTAAAGGATTGAAATATATAGCCAATCTTCTCTTTTCTGAGCTTTGCAAGCGCATCGCTTTTTAACTTTGATAAATCCAAGCCATCCAATATTACTTTTCCGCTTGTAGGTATGTCCATCCCGCCAATTAAACTCAAAAGCGTAGACTTTCCCGCGCCCGACTTGCCGAATATTACCAGAATATCGCCATCTTTTATCTCAAGGTTAATGTTTTCAAATACTTTCAACTCTTTGTCCAAACTCTGAAAACTCTTTGAAATACCCTCTATTTTAATGGACATTTATATTATCTTCCTTATAACTTCCGCGTAGCATTAACCGGAGTAAGCTTTAAAATTCTAATTATGGCCAATAATCCAGATAAGCTTTGGATTATTACCGCCAGTAAAATCGTTAATAAAAAGACACTTAACGAAAACCCAACCCTTGGAGCAGCTAATGTCTTTACAAGATATTGCGAACATGGAGGATAAGGATTTAAGTAATAAGGAAGCGCGGATACGAGATTGGCTTTATAAATAAAACTTGCCAGATACCCGAGTAAAGACCCAAGTAAACCCCCAAATAATCCAAGAATAGAATTCTCTATAACTATCAACTTTATTATATTGCTATTACTCCATCCCACTGCCCTTAATATCCCCACCTCACCTGAGCGCTCTAAGACTGAACCAAATGCGGTTTTTGCAATAAAAAGAAAGGAGATCAAAATCACAATAAAAAAGATCGCCAGCATAAGCCCCTGGGCAAGTAGAGAAAACCCTGCAACACTGGATAGATAATCACGGGAGGTAGTAATGGTAACCGATTCATTGGCCAGTGCCTTTTTTATCTTCTGCTTTACAGCTGCCGTATCCACCCCTCCTTTGAGTTTAACAAATACAATATCGACAATATCCCCCCTCTCGGTCATCTCTATAGCAACCTTTAGGGGGACAAAAACCTGCGCCCCTGCGATCTTGGCATCATACCCGGAATCAATAATTCCTATGACCTTATTCTCCAGCCTCTTACCTATATTAATACTATCTTCGAGCTTTAAGTTGCGCGTCCTGGCAAACTCTTTATCCAAAATAACCACAGAATTATCATCTTTTGTAAAATATCTTCCCTGGATATCCTTCAAATCGCTTTTCTTAATCGGCCCCAGCTCACCTGGTTCAGGATTTACCCCCACAACAACTATGGGGCTAAAGCTTACGTGAGTAGAGGTATGCTTACCCTGTTCATCAACCTCGCAAAAACTACCCGGAGCCCCGCTATCACACGGTTGCCCTTTGGATTCATTGCCTTTCTTTTGAACAGGCATATCTTTTAAAGGTGTACCATCCATATGTACATCTTCATTCACATGTACATCCTCATTCATAGGTATACCGCTCTGGTAGTTATCGTGAGCCCCTTGTGTATTCTGATTCTGAGATTTGGTAGGAATTGAGAATGCCCAGGTTATTAATGCGCCATCAACTGCCACCACCTCATCGATAGATTTCATTTTATCAACCAGCTTAATGGGAATGGGGTTAAGGTCTGTAGGAAGTTTCACGATCGACCATACACAGGGTTCACCCTGCAACTGCACAATCATATCTGCGCCGGCATCCTGCAGGGGCTTTCTGAATGCTGCTTGGGCGCTCTTAAGAATTAATATAACCGAAATAAAAAGCGCTATGCTTATGCATATGCCGGCCAAAGATACAAGGGACCTTCTTGGCCTGGTGAGAATATTCTTTATGGAGAAACTTAGCAAGCTCATTTGCCCCGCCTGTATTTCTTTAGCTCCTCTTCCAACTCACCGACCCTTTTTATCTCTTTATGCAGCCTTGCTGCCAGGCTGGTATACTGCACTTTATCCGTCTCAAGCTGCTTATCTTTTTCTTCTATTATAAGCATCTGCTGGCTGACTTTGTGAGTCAATGCCTTTATCTGCCCTGCCCTTTTAACCATGCTAAATAAATTTACCAGGCTTAATATCAGGAAAACCCAGAAAATAACCTTTAAATTCTGACCTACCCCTGTTTTTTGCTCAAGGCTCATCTATTACCTCCTTTTTGTGCTTCCTGTTTAATTTTATTAACAGGCTGAACTTCCTGCTTGCCCAATTCATTCTGCTTCTCTTTTGCCTGCTCCAGTCTTTTTGTTACTACTTTATAAGAAATCATATCTGCCCGGTACTTCTCCTCCATATCTCTTCTAATATCTGCCTGCAATTGCTTGTATTGCTCCGAATCTTTGTCCTTAATAACTGCTGTCTCTTTAGATAGTTTCTTAAGCGACACCCTGAGTATTAAATTGGAAACTAGAAGATAAGCGCCTATAACACAAAACACAAATAAAATTAACCTTAAAGCCAAGACTTTCTTTAGCACCACCTACCTCGTTTTTCGCTGCCACTCTAGATCTTCTTTAGCTTCCGCCATCCATTCTTCTACTGTCCCTGCATCCGGAGCATTAGGAGACAATTCAAGATACCTGCGGTAATGCAGAATCGCCTTTTCATTATCCTGCAGATGATCGTCATAAACAATTGCCAGATTATAATGAATGTCCGCATCATCGGGAGAGAGCATTAATGTCCTTTCATACTCCTGGGCAGCCTCTTTATATCTACCCAGGTTCTCATATATTATCGCTAAATTATAATGCCGCTTGAGCGCTTTTTCCCTGTAGGCGCCGAATACCTTACCAAAGCTGCCACCTGCCGTAGTGTGCTTTTGTTTATCCTTATACTCCAGCTTCTGCTCTGCCTCATTTAATTTTGTAGTCAAGGCGATCTTTTCGTTAACTGACCCGGCAGCATCTATTGCCTGCTTGTTATCATCTCCTTTTTGACTGTTTAAAACAGCGTATCCCCTGGCGTAAAAATCCGCCCTCTCCGGATCTTTAATACTATAGATGTAGATACTCGCCAGGCGAAGATAGATATTTGCATCCTGGGGATCAATATCCAGGATCGCCTCATATTCTTTTACTGCCGCCTCATAATCCTGCTTGTTTTCATAAGATAAACCCAGTTTATAATGATCCAACTTCTCTTTCTCTTTCAGCAATCTGGCAGTTACCTCAGCAGCAGTAACTGCATTCTTCTCAAGCGTCCCTTTTTCATCATTTAAGCTTTTGAGTTTTTGATTTAAATCCGCTATCTGGCCGGTAAATTCTTTTTCCTGTGAGAGATAATGCTTGCTCTTACGCACCAGCTCTTTCCTGCTCTCCTTCTCTAAAGCCCGTAGCTTATCCTCCATCAACTGGGTAGTCTGGGCCAGTTCATCTTCTAGCTTTTTCTTTTCTTCTAAGAAGGCCCCCAGCTTCTTACTAAGATTAGATTCTTTTTCTTTTGCCTGATTAATGTCCTGCTCTAAATTAGCCAGCCTGCCTTCCAAGCTCAGCTTTACCCCTGCCAGAGAACTCTTTTCTGCATTCAATGCCTCAACCTGTTTCTCCAGCTGGCTTAATTTTGCATCCTTATTCTTAAGGTCATTACTCAAGGCGCTTATCTCTGCGCGTTTTTTAGATACCGTAAAGATTGTCAAGCCCAAAGCAATAAGCAGTACTGTTAATAAGGCGCCTAAAGCAATAGTCAATATCAAGCGTTTATTCATCTTTTAGGAGGTTTCCTTGTCTTCATCTCATCTTTAACCTTAAACATCTCATCCGCGCCGCTAATAACATGTGGAGTCAAGAATATAGCCAGCTCCTTCTTCGTATTTAGGTCTGAAACATTGCTGAACAACTTTCCTAAAACCGGCAAGCTGCCCAATAAAGGCATCTTAGATGTATTCCTGTCTGTTGTTTTCTTGATTAACCCGGCTAAGATAATCGTATTGCCATCCTTGACTAAAACATCCGTCTCAACATTTGAGGTATCTACTATAGGTATTTTATTCCCTTCTGTAGTTTCCAGCCATTCTGATATTGAGCTGACTTCAGGCTTTATATGCATTTTTACAAAACCATCCTTGTTAATTGTAGGTGTAACGTACAGGGTCACCCCTACGTCTATAAACTGCACGCTTTCAGAGGTTGTAGTAGTTACGTCCCCGGTAGTGATAGTGGTAGTTACATACGCCTCGCGCGTACCCACCATGAATTTTGCCTCTTCGTTATTGCAGACAACAATATGCGGGGAAGACACTACCTTTAACTTACCAAAACTCTTAATCAACGTTAAAACAAACGTAAATTTATTATCGGCTAATGTACCGACATTAAGCTTCATGGTCGAGGAGGTAGAAGTGGGGGCTCTGAATGGAAATGAGCCGGTAAATTTTAGCGAATCCGCAGCCAAGCCATATACCTTTTGCCAGTCTACGCCCATAGCAAAATCATCATTCAAGGTTATCTCAATAATTTTTGCCTCAATAAGCACCTCTCTGGTTTTAGCATCAAAATCTGCAACTAACGATTTGATCCTCTCCATGTTATGAGGTAAATCCGTTACCACAAGCTTATTTGTCCTTTCGTCAACTTCGATCGTCCCGATATCTTTAGTCAATACCTTGGTTATCTCGCCTTTGATATCAGCGGTCTTAGCATACCCTAACTCAAATGTCTCTCTCACAGTAGGCAATACCCGGTTAACGGTAGACAGATCAGACTTTATCGCCGCCTCCTCCATCTCCTTTACCTTCTCAGGCGTATCAATTAGTATAATCATTCCCGTGGCATCGTCTATAATCACCTTGCCTACCGAGCTCTTTAAGTTTCCCAATATAGTTCCTACTCTCTTAGGATCTGCGTATTTAAGGGTAATGGTTTTGGTCTGTTTCTTATCCGTATATTTTTCGCCGTAGAGCGATTCATATTCAGCTTCTGTCATGATCGTAATAATTCCTGTTTTCTTCTCGCAGGCAAGGTTGTTGGTAAGCAGGATTATATCTAAGACATCCGCTATGGTTACATCCTTTAAAAACAAGGTTACCTTGCCGCTCACATTTTTAGTAGCCACCATATTTAAATCGCCCTGCTTGGACAGGAATTTAATTGTATCCATGATATCCATGCTGCGTAGATCCAGCGAGATCTTCCTGGATAAGCCGGAAAAAGGATCATCGGCATCTTCCAGGGCTTCATCTTTTGCCGCATCCTCTTTAGCGGCCTGATCTTTTGCATTATCAGCTTTGACTACAGGCGCATCCTTTTTTAGAGAGTCGGCAGCCTGGGCCTGCGAAGAATTCTTAGCCAAGTCTTCCCCTGGAACAGATTGGGCATCTATAAACCCAAAACTTAAGGCAATAAAAAACAAAATTAAAATTGCAATAGTAATTTTCTTCATCTTACATTAAATCCATCTTTTGGCCTTCAGCTTCCAGTATAACCTTGTCCTTTAAAATAACATTAATCTTAAATTTACTCACCGTATCACCGGCTTTAAGAAAATAGGTCTTATTGGCTTTAGTATCTTCAATAATTGCCTCCGGATCCTTACCCCAGGATATACCTACCAGTTTAAGGTCTTTAATCAACGTAGACAAGGCCTTTCTTGCCTCCTCCTGGGGATTTTCTGCGCTTAATAATTTAACAGGAGTAAAAATATCCCTGCGCTGCACCATCTCCAAATAATATAAGAACGGCCGCACCTCTGCTTTAGTCTGCGCCTGGAAACTTCGGACTTTTGCCGTGGAAACCTTTTTGGTGAACTGCTTTAAATCTAAACGCCTCAGCGTAAAATCCGCGCTTAGATAGACAAATAAAATAACCGCTGTCACAGCTAGAATCTTATTCCAGGCCTTCAGGTTAGGCTCATCAATGCCGCCTTTTAACTGTATCAGCCAGTCTTTTATCGCTATCTTAATCCGGGCAAATGCCGTTGAAAGCGAACTTAAACTAAAGAACGAAAACGCAGATGCCTTCTTTTTACGCTTGAGGCTTAAATTCCCCGGCCCTTCTCCGTCTTCGATTAAATTTAATAGCTGTTCTTCAGGAGTAGGTTTGTTTTTTGCCATCTTAAATTCGCCTCATGCTCAATAAGCTCTTTGATAATTTCATTATCCACAATCGGCTTATTTTTCATAACTAATAATTTTAACGCCTTATGGCACAACATCCCGATGCGCCGAGGGTAACCTTCAGTATATTTAAATACCTCCCTGATTGCTGATTCGCTAAAAAGCTTCTCCCTGCCTCTATACCCGGCCTGGCGCACGCGGAATTCAATCATCTCTTTTGTCTCTTCAATGCCAAAAGGAGTTAGCGTATACAACAGGCTGACCCTATCAATAAGATTTCTTACCTCCGTAAGCCGGGGCAATAACTCCATCTGGCCAAGTATAACCAGCTGCAACAATTTGAATTCATTAGTTTCATAATTCAAAAGCATGCGCAGGGCTTCTAGTGAAAGCGAATTTAGTTTTTGCGCCTCATCAATTAATAAAACTATAGTTCTATTCTGCTCTGCCCCCTGCTCAAAAAGATATCTCTTGATTGCCTCCTTATAATCTAGCACCGTAGGCTTTAAATTATTTATCTCGATTTTAAAAGTTCTCACAAGGGAATCCAGAAAGATCTCTTCCGAATCAAAGGTAGGATCAAGGATCATATGGAAAATAACGTCATCCCTTTCTTTTAGCATCTGAAATAATTTCCTGGAAAGAGTGGTCTTGCCCGTGCCCACATCACCCAATACTACGCTTAATCCGCGTTTTAAACGAATCTCAATCACCAGGCGCATGAGCGCGGCGCGGTGCTCGCTTGACTCATAGAAGAAATTGGGGTCAGGGCTGGTCGAGAAAGGTTCTTTATTTAATCCTATTACTGCATAATAGCTCATTTTAAATTTTATCAGAAACTTAAACTCTTGCAAAACATGCAGTTATAACTTATTTACATACCCAGCAGCTTCTTGCGGATCAGGTTCAAAGGATACCCCTCCCTGGCCAGCTCAGATATTTTCTGAAGCCGCTCTTTTATCACTGCCTCTTCATACATACGCTTATTGCCGATCTTTCCGGCAACCGGCAATAGGCCTATGGCGGTATAATAATTTACTGTTTGATAAGGTGTATTGAATTTGCTGACTATTTCCTGCGCAGATATGAGTTTTTTATCCATAGCGCTTAGGTTGTGGAGGTAATTGATTACTTTTAGTAATTACTAAAAGTACTGAATATACTATATGTATAGCATATTTTTCATATTTGTCAAGAAGAATTGGGGAAGAATTGGGGTCGGATCTATTTTTCTATAGTTTAAAGAAATAGAAAAATAGATCCGACCCCAATTATTAGCTAATCTGTTCTATGTTCCAGCTAAAAGCCTTAACCCCTTCCTTACCTAACTTCTTGCGTAAACTATTAACACAGACAAAGAGTTGTTTTGCTTCTGCCTCTTGACAAGCTACGTATAAAATATTATTTCTTCCTGGCCAGATATCGTCTCCTAAATGCGTACCTGAACTGACACCTTTACCAAATACCCCTTTTATTTTAGTATAGTTTTCTAAAGAGCAGCTATTTAAAACCTCCGTAACTTCATCATCAATTGCCTCATTATAAACTAACATTACCATCTTTATCATTTCGCGCTACCCTGCCTTTCTATCTCCTGTTTTGAGGAAGACAAGTTATTTTTAAGCCTTGAATTAAATACCGCATAAAGCGTGGGAACAAATAACATCGTAATTAATGTTGAAACTAAGAGCCCTCCTATCATCGTAATGCCTAAAGGCTGCCAAATCTCCGAGCCCTCCCCTGTTGAAAGGGCTAGCGGCAATAATCCTGCCAAGGTAGTGATTGTTGTCATAAGCACCGGCCTTAACCTGTCCTTGCCGCCTAAAGTTACTGCCTCAAGCAAAGTCAGGCCGCGGGCGCGTAAGATATTTATATAGCTGATCAAAACAATAGCATTATTGACTACAATCCCCATGAGCATAACTATCCCTAAAAAAGTAATTACGCTTAAGGTGGTGTTGGTAAGAATAAAACCCAGTATTACTCCAGTAAAGGTAAATGGAACGGCAAACATAATAATAAAAGGATCCAATAAAGATTCAAACTGTGCCGCCATTACCATATAAACTAAAGACATGCCTAATAGTAATAAAAGTGTTAAATCCATAAATGCCTTACCTTGCTCCTCTGCATCCCCGCCAAAACTTATAGTTATGTCCGAAGGGATAGGAATCTTATGCAATTGGTTCTTGATGTCTTCAATAACTTTACCCATTGAACGCTTAAAGGTATTACATTCAACCCTGACTATTCTTTCCCGGTTTTTCCGCTCAATCTCAACCGGCCCAGAAACCTCTATAACGTTGGCGATGCTGCTTAATTTGATTTGTTTTCCTGTAAAAGGGGATACAATCGTTAAATTCCCCACGTCCTCGGGATTTGCGCGGAATTCATCCTCCAGGCGCACATATATATCATAGGTCTCCCCCTTCTCTCGATAGCGGGTTGCGCTTGAACCCTCCACAAAAGTTTTAATGCTATCAGCGATATTGCGCATATTCAGGCCAAGGCTGGAGGCCTTTTGACGGTACACCTGGACCCTTAATTCCGGACGATTCAAATCCCTGGAAGTTGATACATCTGTTGTGCCGGCAGTATTATCCATTACTTCTTTTATCTTTTTAGCTAAGAGATCGGTATCCTCAAATGAATGCCCGATAATCTCTACCTGTATTTGTTTGCCCCCTGAGCCGGTAATCATCGAACTTATAGGATTGCCGGTTGTAATATCTGTTTTGACCACTCCCGGTATCTGTTTGATCATCTTCCTGATAACCTGCGCTACTTCTTTGACCGAGCGTTTTCTTTTTGTTTTCGGCACAAGTTTAACCCCGCTTGAAATAATATGGCTTCCTGACTGCCTGCCCATGGAGCGGCTTATCCCAGAGCTTTGGCCGCTGGCAACATATATATATTTTTCTTCCGGCACATACTGCTTAAGAATGCTCTCAATCCGGGATGCGATTTTGTCAGTCTCCTCAACTCGCGTGCCGACGGGTAAAGAAACAGTAGGACGCAGGTCTCCTGTGTCCTCTTCAGGAATAAATTCATTGCCTACAAACCTTGATAAAAACAAGCTAAAAATAAATGCGCCTAAGAAACCAAAGATTATAATCTTCTTATGCCTCAAGCACCATGCTAAAGACCTGGCATAAAACTCCTCCCAACTCTTAAACCAGCGCTCGCTTAAATCATAGAATTTAGAAAATAGTCTGTTTTTTTTCTTTGCGGGGTCATTACCAGCGCCTAACCATTTGGAGCAAAGCATCGGGCTAAATGTCGCTGCCGTAAAAAGAGAAGCCATCAGGGTAACCGTAATAATAATTGCCAGCTCTCCAAACATTATTCCTACTACGCCGGTTATAAATAACATCGGCAAAAACACCACAACCGTAGTTAGCGTAGAAGCTGCTATGGATAAAAACATCTCTGAAGTGCCAAAGATAGCTGCCTCCTTAACCCTTTTGCCTCTTTCCAGATGGCGATAGACATTGTCCACGACCACAATCGCATTATCCACTACCATACCGATAGCAATAGTCAAAGAGGAGAGGCTAATAGTATTAATTGTCTTGCCGCTTAAGAATAGATATATAAAAGCCACCAGTAGAGAAAAGGGAATGGTCAGGGCAATAATCAGGCTGGGCAGGAATTGACGCAGGAAGAACCAGACTACCACGATTACTAAAATCCCCCCCACCCAAACAGTAGACTTTAAGGAGTTAAGCGCATCAATAATATCCTGGGAGGAATCCATCATTGTAACAATCTTTACATCATGCGGCAGTGTCGGCTTAAGTTGTTCAATTTTTTTCTTCACCATATCCGCTACCTTGACCGTATTGGTGCCGGTTTGTTTCTGGATCATCATTACCAGACCCTGGCCTCTGTTCACGCGCACAATGCGGGTTAATTCTTTAAAGCTATCTTCTATCCTGGCAACGTCTTTCAGGTAAACTAAATTGCCGTTGCGTTTTCCGAGGATAACTGCATTTATTTCTTCAGGCGTAGCAAACTCACCGGGGATGCGTAACAGATAGTCCGTAAGCCCGGATTTGATATTGCCTGCCGGCTGGGTAACATTCTCATCTTTTAAAATCTGCTGCACATCCAGGATAGAAAAACCATATCCTTGTAACTTATTCCTGTTTACCCAAATATTAATCTGCCGCTCCAGGCCTCCGTTTAACTGCACTGTCCCCACTCCTGGCAATTGCCTCAAAGGGTCGCCTACCCTTTTATCAATTAAATCATAAAGATCCGAATAGCTTTGCTCGGCAGTTATCCCCACGAAGAGCACGGGGACCATGGCAGTATTAAATTTAAAAATATACGGGTTATCTATTTCATCGGGTATATCCGGCAAGAAACTCTTGGCCTGGTCAATACGGTCGCGTATATCATTAGAGGCCTCATCAAGATTAGTGCCCCAAATAAACTTTAAGCTGACTACCGAAGCCCCTTCCATTGAACGCGAGGTAATCTTCTCCAGGCCAGGGGTAGTAGCTAATTGGTTTTCTAATGGCTCGCTCACCCTTATCTCTACATCCTCGGGGCTGGCCCCCGGATAAGTCGTAATTACCGAAATTATTGGAGGCTCGATCTCCGGCATCAAATCTATTCCCAAGCGGCTTAAACTATATAACGCCACAATAATAATTCCCAAGAATATCATTAGATTGGTAACCGGTCTCTTTACGCCAAATTCGGGAAAGTTCATGCTATTTCTCCTCTGTTATTACCGCAGCTCCCTCATAAAGTTTTTGTTGGCCCATCACCACCACTAACTCTCCAGCCTTTAAACCCTCCTTAACTTCATATAAGGCGCCCTGATGTATTCCCAGCTTAATGTTTTTCTGATGCGCTATATTTGCCTCAACCACATATACGTAAGTCTCAGTTTCCCTTCCCATAATCGCTTCTTTGGCAATTACCGGGACATCTTTATGCTCCTCCAGGATTAACTGCACCTGCACAAACATTCCGCTTTTTAAACGATGATCGCTATTAGGAATTATTATTTCAATGGGAGCAGTGCGCGTCTCTAAATCTAAAACCGGGCTGATCTTTGAAACCACTCCTATAAATTTCTCATTAGCATACGCCTGAAGGCTCACCTGCGCCTCTTGGCCGAGGGCAATCCTGGGGAGGTATTCTTCGGTAATATCCAGGTTAATCTTTACCTTATCCATATCCACTACCAATGCAATTGGAGTTTGAGGAGTAACGCTCGTGCCCCTGTCTACATAAGTCCTTCCGATGATTCCGGTCAGCGGACTCTCCACAGGCGCCTTTTCAAACTTAAAACCTACTTCATCCCGGTCAATATAAGCAACTACTTCCCCTTTTTCTACCTTTTCCCCTTCCTGCTTAACTTTCTCGATAATTTTACCGCCTACTTTAGGATAAATTACTGCCTCATCCTGCGCCTTTATATCATCAACGTAATCAAGGGTATTCTTAATTGACATCAATTGCACCTTATTTACCCTTACCGGAATAACCTCTTTTTCAACCACTGCTTTATCGCTATTCTGACAACCCGCAGAATATAACAAAATAAGAAATATCGGCACTAAGTATCTTCTAAGCATGGTTTACTCCTCTATCTTTATATTGTTCTTGGCCAAAGTTAACCCTTGCGACCTATCCAGATTAATCAAGGCAACATTATAATCAACCAACGCCTTAAAATAATCCAACTCTGCCTGAGCCAGTTTATCCTGATAATCAAGGATATCATGAGTAGATACCTGGCCTGCAGCATATCTTTCTTTTTGCGCCTCATAATTCTGCGTTTCTTTTTCTCTGGAAAGCCTTGCCACCTCTACCTGACGATACTGTGTCTTAGCCAACCTCACCTTATCCCTAACCTCTAGAATAATATTCTGCTCCAGTCTTTTAAATGACAAAAGGGCCTGAGTCTTTTCTAGCTTTTTCTGGTCATATTTTGCCCGATCGCCCGTGCCCCAGGATAAACTGAACTTTACCCCTACACCCCAATCAGGATAGTTGGAATTGGTTTTCTCTAATGCGCCCTGATAATCCTTGCCTAACCCATTTAACCCAAAACTACCGGTTAAATCCACCGTAGGTAAAAGCGCGTTCTTGGCAACTTTAATCTTGATATCGCGATTCTGCAAATCCACCTTCGCCGCCTGGTAATCCGGCCTATATATAAAAGCATTTTGCAGGCTCTTTAATAAATCTATCTCCTCCTGCTTTAATTCAGGCTGATCAATCAACTCTATTTTAGCATTCCAAACCTCCGGGTCATCCACAAGGTTGGTGATCAGCTTTAAATCATCCTCTGCCTTTTTAAGCGCTGCTTCTGAAGAAAGCAAGGCCTTTTCTCTCTCTGCGACAGCAGCCTCTGTTTCCAGCAGGTTTACGGAGCTAATCAAGCCCTTTTCATATCTGGCTTTATTTATCTCCAGTAAATTATTCGCTCGCTGCAAAGAAAGTCCGTCAATGGAATATTGCTCAAGATAAAATATGTAATTATAATATGCGGTCTTGGCCTTGCTGATCGTAATCATAACTATATCTTTGAAATTCTTTTCTGAAACCATCTGGTCGTTCCTGGCAATCATAATATCAGCCTTATTTACTAGAATACCGAAACCCTTAAACAACGGCTGGGTTATGGTAATCTTTGGCTCAGTGGAATAATAAGGATTATAGATTTGGTAAGTAGAATCGCTCTTATACCTTTGATTGAGCATCTCCAGATTATATTCTGTGCCGGTTACCAGCTTTCCCGAGACTCCGGCATTAATATTTACATCCTGTGAATTAAACTTATTTGCACCCTGCAGGGTTGAAGTAGAAATCTCCGTAGTATCTTCTACCGTAAAATCAGCATTAAGGGTAGGCTCAAAATCCGACTCCGCGACCTTAACATCATCCTCTTTTAGTTTTGGGTCTATGCGTTTGATAAGAATTTCTGAGTTGCTCTTCATGCAATAAAGGATGCAATCTATTAAGCCTATCCTTAAAGTCCTGTCTTGGGCCCCCGTAGCCATAAAGAGCGCCTTCTCCATCTCCGCCTGCCGGGAGTCATTTGCAATCGCCGCAAAACAAACTGAGCTAAAACTGAATAAAATAATTGTGGCGATAGCAAATAGTTTTTTCATTTTGCTGCCGTTCCGTTTAAGAATGCATCCAGCACAAAACCGGAGAGTCCTTTTAGGCCGCGGTCTTTTTCCGGCTTATCCTTTAACCAGGGAATAATTATTGATTTAATCATTCCGCCTAAAAGGTGCGCTGTCTTTTTTGGATCAAGCTCTTTTTTAATCAAGCCCTCCTCTTGCGCCTTTTTTATAATCGCGGAGATATAGTTTATGAATTTCATAATCTTCTCAAGAGTTGCCGGGGAAGGCTTGCCTTTAATTACCCAGCCGTCCATGCCTCCTTCCGAGAAATAAATCCTGAAAAAATCTTCATTCTCTTCAAAATAAGCGAATTCCCCTTCTATCAGGGCCTTGATTTTCTCCAGAGCCCCACCTGCATTTTCGATCCCTTCTTTGATCTCAGAGATTAACTCATCAATCTTTTCTTCGCTAAGCGCAAGATACAGTGCTTGTTTATCTTTAAAATAAAGATAAATTGTCCCCACAGCATATTCTGCCTCTTTGGCGATATCCGACATGGTGGCATTATGATAACCCTTCTCGGCAAAAACTCGGGTAGCCGCTTTCAGGATATCGGAGCGCCTTAATAATTTATCCCTTATCTTTCGGGGAAGCGGGTTCACATTTTCTCCTTATTCAGAACATTAGTTCATATAATGAATCTATATTCATATTTAGAATATAACATTCATTTATTCCTTTGTCAAGAAGAATTGGGGTCGCACTATTCTTTTAAGAAATAGCGCGACCCCAATAAATAGATCCGACCCTAATACCCCAATATTATTTAATTAGTCTAATAAAATCAGCCCTAACCCAGCCAATTTTATTATCAAAACGCCTTGCCTTATACCAGCCTTCTGCCTTCTCCACTACCTCAACTTTATCTCCTTCAGTAAGCTTAAAATATGTTGTCGCGTTTTCCAGCGGCCCAAATTTTACCTCTGCCTCTTTTGTTAGCACAACCGCGGTTTTATCTATATAATTTATTTTACTGTTTAAGGCATATGCAGATATAACAAATAATATTGTTGATGCATAGATAAAGCCTAACCAAAGGCGCTTAAACCCAGGGGAAAATAGATGCAACATAAAAAATATGACTAAGACAATATAAATAAATGATAATAAAATCGCCAGGTTATCAATAGTCAAATGCTGGAATAGCTTATGCACTAACTTGTTAAACCGGCTAGCGGAAAGATGGTGTTCCAGGTTTAAACTCTCCAAAGCATACTCATAGTTAGAACTTAAGTCGCTATCATTAGGAATAAAAACCTTTGCCCTATCATAACTTAAGACAGCTAATCCCAGCTCACCTTTTTTAAAATAAGAGTTCCCCAGGTTATAATAAAGATTGCCACTTTCTAACCCCCGGTTGATTATTTGTTCATAATTATTAATCGCCGCATCATATTTGCCTTCCTGGTAATAAATATTTGCCTGATAAAAAAGCGCACCTGGCGTATTAGCTGTTGCCTCTTGCGCTAAAGAGTGGTACAGGCAAGGAATTAAAATAAAACAGGTTAAAGAAATTATTGCAATAATAGTTACGCGTATTTTTTTCATGCCTTCCTTCTTTGCAAATAATCTATTACCTGCTCTAATTTAACTAAAGACTCCTGCATATTCTGCCGGGTAAGCTGTGAAGATGCATATCTGACCATATCACACTCGCGAAAGATATCCCTTAGCTTGGCCAAAATATCCTCCGCCACCCCTTCCTTACGCAAATGTTCATCTATAACGCTTATGGTAATACCCTTTGATGATAAATGGAACCTATCGCCCAGATACTCCTGCATAGTAATGAATAAAATATCATAGAATCTTAAGGTATCTGCCTTATCCAGGTATTTCTTTGCTTGGCGGATCCCGGATCTGGCTTTACGGGGAGCTAAAAGGCCCCGCGCGTACCTTAAATCTGTTTTTAATCTTTGCTTCCTTGTATAAATTACGAGCGTAATTAAATAAAGTAATAGCGGAATAGGTTGTAATAGAAGAAACATTGTATTCTTATAAAGATAACTATTCTTTTTTCTCAGCGGGCCAAGGTTATCCTTAATATAAATAATATCCCTGCCTAGCCTCTCCTCTTTAACTAAAGCAGTGGTAGCAAGCTGCTTATTTTCAACTACCTTAGATTCCTCTTCTTTTTCAGGTTTAATTATTACTAAAGGAAACGGCCCGCGGCTAACAGTTTTATATTCTCCCGTGCCGATATCGAAGAAATCAAATGTTAACTCGGGAATTTCTTTAACCTCTGCGCTCATAGGCATAATAATCTGCTCAAACCGTTTTTCATTAGCCTCCTGCTTTATCTGCGCTTCATAAACCTTAAATCCCTTATCTGATTTAAGCTTAGGAACTACCACTGTATTAAAATTTCCTTCTCCGCTCACTACTATCTTAAGGGTAATAGGATCTCCAAGCTTAACCTCTAATGGCGAAGCGCTTACCTCCAGGTTAAAACTTCCCAATGCACCGGAAAAATTCTCTGGCTTATTATCTTCGGGCAAAGGCAAGACAGTAAAGGTAGACTCTTCGGATTTTAAATCCAATGGGTAAGTTTCATATCTGCCGAAGAAATCATCAAATATATCTGAGTCAAAAGCTCCGCTTGAGGGAAAAGGAGGCTTGCGTCTTAGCTGCTGCTTGCGTACAATGAGATTACATTTAATTTGCGCTGGCCCAAGCTTAAACTCTCCCGGCCTTAAACCAAAGATGGGGGTATTAAATTCTATAACATCAAAATTTAACCCATTGCGCACCTCTTGATATTGATTTGGTTTATCAAATGCAGCTACTGAAAAACCCTCATGATTAAACTCCGGATATTGTATATCTCTTATGCCAAGCCGGTTAACATATAATTTTATGCTAAGCATGACAGTTTCGTTTAAATAGGCCTTATCTTTTTTTGTCTGCATTGTGACAAACAACCTGTCATTTAAATCCTTGATTTCCGGCTCATCTTGAGCAGCAGGTTGAGCGGGAGTGGAAGGCACCTGGCCTTCTAACACCTCCACACTGAGCTGATTAGAGGTATATTTATCGCCATTATGTTCAAATTTAAATGGCCCTATTTTAAAACTGCCTGTTTTTGTTGGTAAAAGAAGATAATTATGAGTAATCGATCCAGACACCTTACCATTAACAATAGACATCATTGTCGAAGGGCCCAAATAACGGCACTGAAATCCTTCTATAATTGGTATATCCGGAGCAGGCATCTCTTGCGTACTGTTAAAACTTAAACCCAGCTGCAAAGAATCCCCCAAGGACATCTTATTTTTGTCTAAAATCAACTCAAAGCTGATATCCTTGCTAAAACAAGGAGAAGTAAACCCTAAGCCAATAAGCAAAAAGCTTATGTTTATGATAAGAATTTTAAAAAACCGGTTTGTCTTCTCAAATTTAAGCATTACCAGTCCTTTAATACATCTCCGGAGGATCCTCTCCTGCGGTCATCTAATTTACCGGCGGAATTCTCCTCCTGCCTATACCCCTCCAAAAGCATATTCGCCTGCCGCTCGGACATTTCTTTTACCTGGCCATTATCCTTGGCCTCTGATTCCTGAGCCTGTTTTTCTTCTTTATCCTGGCCTTGCTTGGCTTGGCTGGCCTGCATAGCTTCTTGCTTTTTCTGCTCCTCAGTTTTTTGTTCTTCAGCCTGGGCTGCCTGCTCCTGCTGCTCCTTTTGGCTTTGGTTATCTTTTTGCTGCCCGCTCTGAGATTGGCCTTCTTTTTGATCTTTCTCCTGCTCGGATTGCTCCTTTTTCTTATCCTGCTCCCGCGCTATTTTCTCCAGGAGCATCTTTAATTCCTTCTCCACTAATTCATGGTTTATCTTTGCATCATCATCCTCAGAATTAAGATCTATTGCCCTTTTGTAATAATCCAGTGATTGACGCAATAAATCTACTGTTTCTTCAAGCTCCGTATTCTCTTTTAACTTGCCAAGCTTATATTTTGTATTCCCGATATTAAAGTTCGCTTTGGATTCTAAAATCTTGTTTCTGGAAACGGTGGCTTTTTCAAAGGAGCTGACTGCCGAAGCATAATCTCCTTTTTTATACTGCGCTATACCTATATTATAGCTGATCTCCGCTGAATCCGGGGATTTAATTTGCGCCTCATTATATAATTTAATTGCATCATCATACTTTTTTTGCCGGATTAGGCTATTTGCCTTATTCACCAAACCTGCGCTGTCTGCTGCAAGCAGGGGCAGATAAAATCCAGTTAAGATAAATACAAGCTGCAAAACAATAAGTATTGGTTTTTTCATTATAGCAAGGCGCCTTTTATTGTTTTCTTGTCGTTTATAAAATGTTCAATCACCAGCAAAAGCAAGGCGAGGGATAAAAAGATCTGAAATCTTTCTTCATAATGCTTGTTCATCTTAGCCTCAAGCTCCCGTTTCTCCATTTTGGCTATTTTTTCCTTATAAATCAGATCCAAACCAAACTCTGCATTAGTTGCTCTTACATATACACCGCCGGTATTTAATGCGATTTTTTGCAAAGCGGTCTCATCAAGGTGCGATTTAACCACATTCCCCTGGCTATCTTTGAGAAACGACTTCCCTCCGGCATCATCAGTAATAGGTATAAGATCGCCCTCCTTGGTTCCGATGCCGATACAAAATATTGTAATCCCCTCCTTTTTAGCTTCTTCGGCAGCCTGTTCAGGATTACCCTCATGGTCTTCACCGTCAGTAATGATAATCAGCACCTTATATTTCTTCTGCCCGCCTTCGTAGCTCCTTAATGCATCCTTTATCGCACTGGTTATAGAGGTGCCGCCTTTAGGGATAGTGTCAATATCTGTATTATCCAGCGAAAGCAGGAATCCGCCGTAATCTATTGTTAAGGGGCACTGTAAAAAAGCGCTGCCAGAAAAAGCAATCAAGCCGATTCTATCCCCTTTAAGATCCCGCACTAAATCCTTGATTGCCAGCTTTGAACGCTGGAACCTGCTGGGCTTGACATCCTCAGCAAGCATGCTTTTTGAAGTATCTAAAGCAATAAGAATATCTAATCCTTTTCTTTTTACCTCCTCCCAATGAAATCCCCACTGCGGACGTAGTAAGGCAAAAAATATAAGAAAAACTGCCAAAAGCATTAAGCCAGATTTTAATAATCGTTTTCGATTATCAACACGGGAGAGTAATTCATTTAATAACTCTTTTTGCGCGAATTTTTCAATTGCCTGCTTGCGCAATTTAGCTGCCCAGAAATAAAATAATGCCAACGCTAAAACAATAAACAACCCAAAGGCGTAATTTGCAGCTGCAAATCTCATGGTATCTTCCTTAATACAGTATTGGATAAAACAATATCTAACAGCAGGATCAAAACACCCAGGATTAAGAATACGCTGAATAATTCATTGTATTCTAAATACCCCTTTTCCTCTATAACCGTCTTCTCTAAAGCATCTATCTCTTTATATATCTTGCGCAGGCTTTCTGTATCAGTAGCCCGGAAATATTTTGCTTGCGTCATATCCGCGATCTTTATCAAGGTATCCTCATCAATATCTATTTGTACCGGCTGATACACGGTATTACCAAAGAAATCCTTCACCGGATAAGGCACTGGTCCTTTTGAGCCGGCGCCAATAGTATAAACTTTGATCTTTAGAACCTTAGCTGCCTCCGCTGCGGTTAAAGGCGAAATCTTACCGGTATTATTACGTCCGTCAGTAAGCAGGATCACCACCTTGCTTTTTGCCTTAGCATCCTTGAGCCGGTTTAAAGAAGTCGCTATCCCGAAACCTATCGCAGTCCCGTCTTCCACCAGGCCGGTCTCAACTCTTTCCAGATTATCTAATAGCCAGCCGTAATCCAGGGTTAAAGGACAGACCGTGTATGCCCGGGAAGCAAAAGCCACAATAGCAATACGGTCGTTCTTTCTACCCATGATAAAATCCCTGACTACGCTTTTGACAACTTCGATCCTGTTCTGCCTTTGTCCTCCCAGCTTAAAATCTTCCGCGAGCATGCTGGTTGAGCAATCAATCGCCAGAACTATATCTATTCCTTCAGATTGTATCTTAGAATCAGCTACCGGTGTCTGCGGACGAGCCAAGGCGAATATTAATAGCATAAATGCCAAAAACCGCAGGTAAATCAAATTTTGGCTCAATTTAAGCTTAAAAGAACCTTTGAGCTTAGCCACCAATTCACCTGAAGAGAATTTAAAACCGGTTTCAGCACCCTGCCTCTTCTGACGGTAGAAGAAAAACAATGTAATTAGGGGGATTAGGATTAAAACAAGCGGATCATGCAGTAACATTTTCTTTTGTCTGGTCTATAAAATGTTTTGCTGAGTCAAAAACGGCGCCTACCTCATCTGCAGAAGGCGCATACCTGGCGAACTTTACCAAATCACAACAAAGCAGGAACTCCTTGAGCAGATTTTTATGCTCGCTGCTTAACTCTGCAGCATCCCTGGCCTTAACCAAAAACTCTTCGCTAGTCATCTCAGGCGCCCGGAGTAAAAATCTATTTTCAAGGTAATGCCTGATAATATCTGAAACCTCAGTATAATATTCCTTGATTAAACCTTGATTAATATAATCTTTCGCCTTTAATGCCTCAAGCTGCTCGTAAGCTATTTCATGCGCAGGCTTTTTAGGAATAATATGCTCATCCTGCTTCTTTCTTAGAAAATATCCGGCGCATAAACCTAGGACAATCAATACTAATACAGAGCCCAGAATAAAGTACTTGCTTATTGCAAAAGGTAGCCCTACCGGCTGCTTTACATCGCGCATCTGCGCATTAACACCGGCCTTATCCAAAATGCTTTTAACCTCTATGGATATTTCGGCAGTCTCAAGCTGGCTCCAATCCTTATCATTCTTTCTTTTATATTTTATGCTAACTTTAGGGATCGTAGTTTTACCGGTAATATAGGTATCCAGTATATACCATTCAGATACCTTCTCTCTTTTAAATAAGGCGCTCCTTTTTGAGCCGAAATCTTTAATTGCAAAATTTCCCAGATTCTCTCCGAATACAGTAGGCTCAACCTCAATATCCTTATCCTTTTCAATTAAGATTGTATACTTGATCTTATCGCCGATTGCAACTATTGCCTTATCCACCTCTGCCCTAATCCTAATCGCTGCCAATGGATCCTTCTTGGCTCTGGCGCAACCGGATATTATTATGGCTGCGATAAAGATACCTAAGCCTAAAAACTGTATTTTATTTTGCAGTTTTCTCATTTTCTGACTTTGGTTGGTATAAGATCTCAACCTCCTGCTGCTCTAAAGCTTTATCTAACAAGGACTGCACAATCTGCTGCTCTTTCTCTCTACGGTATTGGCTCTCAACCTGGTCTTTTACCTCTTCAAATGCCTGTTCCCTTTGGGGCTCCTTTTCATTAATTATAAACATGTAAAACCTATCTTTAACTTTAATGGGATTAACCAACTCTCCCTTCTCCTGCTTAAAAATGTTTTCTATCGCCTCTTTTGATTCTCCTAGACCTTGCGGCAGAAAAGTAGACCCCTTATAGATCCATTGCTCTAGTTTCTGGCCTTTCCCCTGCTTAAGCCTAGCTGCTGCCTCTTCGCTTTTAGCCGGGTCACTAAGCTCAACAAATGAAACATTTGCCCTTTCGGGGACGCTATATCTATCCTTATTTGCCTTATAATACAAAGCGACATCCTCGGGAGTAATCCTTGATTCTTTTCTTATCTCCTCCTGTAACAACTCCTGCAAAACAAGTTGCTTTTTAAAATCTTCAACTGCTAAGCGCGTATTAATATTCTTATCCAGCCCCAGCTTTTTGCCTTTTTCATAAAGCACCTCTGTAGCTACGTATTCCTGGACGAACTTTAATTTGGCATCATTGCTGTTTAAACCTTGCTTTACCTGCTCCGGAAGCCGATTAATAACCGTATCAATCTCTTCATTGGTGATCTCTCTTTTACCAATCCTCACTGCAATCTTCTCGTTCTTTCGCACAGTTGGCTTGATTGCTGTGCGGCTCTCCAGCTCATATTGCGCCTGCTGAGTTAACCCCAGACTTTCTAAAGCGCTGACGATTTTCTGGTTCATCTCCTGTTTATATCCAGAATCAGGATTAAGTAATTCGCTTTTATAAAAACTGGCGAGCGCCTTTTCGTAATCTTTTAAATCCATATAAATATTGCCCAATTTATTACATATGCTTGCCAATTCTTTATTGTCTGCGCCTGTCTTTCTTATATAAACCTCAAATGCCTCTGCCGCGTTGCTGTTTAGGCCTTTAGCAAGCAGGGTATTGGCATACTCCAGCTGCATTTTATCCGTCCAGGCTGATCTTTGCTTGCTATTTGCAAAACTCTCGATATTCTTGGCAAAGTATAAGCCGGTTAATATAATAAACAGAATAATTATACCTAAAATAATCTTTAAATTCTTTTTCATCTTATTCTTAGCCTCCTCTCCCTAATCTTAAAGAACCTAAACAAACTCTGCGCATAAGGCATATCCGTCATTACATCTATAGTATCTACATTTATCGAACGAAAAAGCATCTGCCTTTCCTCCTGCCTTTGCTTGGCATCCCGGGTATATTGTTTACGCAAAACAGGATCTGAAGTATCTACCGTAAAAGTCCTGCCGCTCTCTAAATCCTCTAATTTTACTATCCCTACATCTACAAGCTCAATCTCTCTTGGGTCAGTTACGGTAATGGCTACAATATCATGACGTTTATTGCTTACCGCCAGCATATTTTTAAAATCCGGAGCGTAGAAATCAGAGATAATAAATGTAACTGTTTTACGCGTAGTAACCCTGTTTAAGTATTCTAAAGCCGCAACAATATCCGTATTTTTACCTTTGGGCTTATAGTATAAGGCCTCGCTGATAATGCGTAAAACATGGCGCAATCCTTTGCGCGCGGGGATAAACTTCTCGATTCCCTCAGTAAAAGCAATAAAACCTACCTTGTCGTTGTTTTTTATCGCCGCTAGCGCTAAAACCGAGCAAACCTCAGCGGCAAGCTGCATCTTAAGTTGATTTCTCGTGCCGAAGAATGAGGAGGGGGACATATCCAGGATAAGCATTACAGTCAGCTCCCTTTCCTCTACAAACTTCTTAATATATGGGCTGCCCATCCTGGCAGTAACATTCCAGTCTATTGAGCGTATTTCATCTCCCGGCTGATATTCGCGTACCTCATCAAACTCCATACCTTTGCCTTTAAACACGCTCTGGTACTGGCCGGCAAACACATCAGTAACCATACGCGAGGTAGTTATTTGGATACGCCGAATATTCTTTAAGACTTCTTTGGGGATCATATTATTCTTTAAGGCACTTCCACATCGGCAAATATCTTCTTGATTATATCATCTGAATTCTTCTCTTCTGCCTCTGCCTCATAGCTTACAATTATTCTGTGCCGTAACACATCAGGGCCTATAGATTTTACATCCTGAGGGGTAACATAACCTCTCCCCTGGATAAAGGCATAGGCCTTAGCTGCGAGCATTAAATAAATACTTGCCCTGGGGGATGCGCCATACTGTATAAGCCCGCTAAGCTCATTAAGCTTATATTTCTGCGGCTCTCTTGTAGCAAAAACAATATCTAAGATGTATTTTTCAATCTTCTCATCCATATACACCTCATCAACCACGCTGCGCGCCCTGATAATATCCTGCGGTTCCACGATTGACTTTACGTTAATTTTGTTCTCAGTAAAACCCATGCGCCTTAGAATCTGATGCTCCTCCTCAATGTTCGGATAAGTTATGTTAATCTTAAGCATAAACCTATCCACCTGCGCTTCAGGAAGCGGGTATGTTCCCTCCTGCTCTATCGGATTCTGCGTAGCCATGACCAAAAAAGGATCATCCAGTTTAAAGGTATTCTCGCCAATAGTAACCTGCCTTTCTTGCATTGCCTCTAAAAGCGCGCTCTGCACCTTTGCCGGAGCGCGGTTTATTTCATCAGCTAAGATAATGTTGGCAAAAATCGGCCCCTTCTTAGTAGAGAATATTCCCTCCTTTGGATTATAAATAAGCGTACCGATCAAATCCGCAGGCAAGAGATCCGGGGTAAACTGTATCCTTTGAAATTTAGTATTGATTACCTGAGCCAAAGTTTTAATCGACATAGTCTTGGCTAAGCCGGGAACACCTTCAACCAGTATATGCCCATTGGCAAATAAACCAACAAGTAGCCTTTCAATAAGGTATTTTTGGCCTACAATCACCTTGCCTATTTCAGCAATCAGGCTTTGCACAAATAAACTTTCTTTTTGGACTTTTTCGTTGATCGCAGTAAGGCCCGTATTCATAACCTCCTCCTTTTTTATAAAATTATAAGAATAAAATTATTACTTTTTATCATCTTGTCAATAGAAAATTGAGCGCTCTTATATGTTTATAGGAGATAAACTGAACCTTCTAGATCTCATTGCATACGCCAATGTTACAAAAATTACTTGCTGCGGATTTTAAATGTTCCCAGCGATTCCAGGATAAGCAATACAGCTAAAAACAAAAGGATTATACCAATAAATCCCAGTAAGCTGAATTTATACTGCAAGATTATAATGAACAGTGCCCACAAAGTCATTATCAACATAAATATCATGGGTAATACTACAAACCAGGCAGTTTTACCTTTTTTCTTTAACCAAATACCGACTACCATCAATGCCAAACCTGCTAATAGCTGATTAGTAGCGCCAAAAACGGGCCAAATGATCTTCCAGGCAGGGACAATATTGCCGCTGGCATCTTTTAAATTCATTAAAACAAAGAATGTTGGTAAACAAAGGGTCAGTGCCGTAGCTGTATACCGGGCATTCTTATTTTCCATATTAAAGAATTCCTGAAAAATATACCGCGCCAGTCGAGTGGCAGTATCAAGGGTAGTCAAAATAAATGTAGAGAGGGCCAGTATACCAAAAGAATTGCCGTATCGCTCCGGAATGCCAAATATGGAAAAGAATTTAGCCATGCCGGCTCCATAAATAGCAAGTGGGGCCCCCTTGGCCAACGGGTCGCTTATGCCAATTATCATAATCGTACTCAGGGCAATCACCGCAACTAACCCTTCTACCAGCATCCCGCCATAACTTATTGGTAAAGCATGGGTTTCTTTCTTAATTTGTTTGGAAGTTGTGCCGCTGGCAACTATTGAATGAAACCCGCTGATTGCTCCGCAGGCTACAGTTACAAATAAAAGCGGAAACATCGAACCTACATCAAGAGAGCTCCAGCCTGTGAAAGCCGGATATTTTAACGCATGAGCGCCAAAAAGTATTCCCAAAAACCCGCCCAGGATAGACCCATACAACAAAAAACTTGAGAGATAATCCCTTGGCTGCAGTAATATCCAAACCGGAGTCACCGAAGCAATAAAACAATAAACAATCAAAAAAATGCTCCAGGTTTTTACGCTATCGCCAAATAAAACCGGAACATTATTAAGCGGTATGTTTTGGCCTAACCAGACACAAAAAAAGAGCAGGGAAACAAATATCCCCGTAGCCCAGGAAAGCGGCATTTTTAAACGATAAAGCGAAACTCCAAAACCCACAGCTAAACCCATGAATAAAATAGAAGAAGTAGCCACTCCTCCATCAGCTTTAAAAGCCACGGCCGTCAGATCCGTAAATACCGTGAGCACATATACCAGGGATAACCAGATAAAAACCAACATTAGCCGATAAGCTCTCCTGGACATATAGGTATTTGCAATCTCGGCAATTGACCTGCCGCGATTACGCATAGAAATAACCAGGCTTGAAAAATCATGCACTCCGCCGATAAAAATAGTGCCTATAATTACCCAGAGCCAGACCGGAAGCCAGCCAAAAGCCAAACCTGCAATAATCGGACCTATAACTGGCCCGGCTCCGGCAATGGACGAGAAATGATGCCCGAATAAAACCAGTGCAGGGGCTGGTACATAATCCACCCCATCATACATAGTCCTTGAAGGAGGAGGATTTTCATTATTCAACGCAAAGACCCTGGCGAGGAATTTGCCATATTTTAAATAGCCTAATCCAAAGATAAAAGCAGCAACTATAAAAATAATAGTAACCATAGTTTTTTTATTATAGCATTATTAGACGGATAATCAATTATTTCTAGAAAAGAATCGAAAGTATTCTTTTTAATTTCTACCTAACGTAAAACTTTCTGTAATAAATTAAACAAATAACCCGTAAGAATAATTGCTAAGGATTAACCTCTTCATAATCCTCATACAATAAATTACTCCCCTTTGTTCAGCGCATCTACTTTTTTAACGCCATTTCAACTGCAGTCTTAAGCAAGGCCTGTGTATCATCGGAAGAGACGCTCAACTTAGCTACATATGCGCTAATTCCGAGATTCTCTGCTTCATACATCGCAGTGGGATTCGGGTAAGCCGTAAACATAATTACCTGTATTTTCTTATTAATCTTGCGTATCTCTTTAAGCACAGCTATGCCATCCATATCCGGGAGCATATAATCTAATACTACTAAATCTGCTTTCTTTGCCTTGACTATGGCAATTGTCTCTTTGCCATTCTTAGGCTCAAGCAAATCATACCCCCAGCTTCTTATGCGGGCCCCCACAACCTCAAGTATCCCTGCTTCATCATCTACAAGCAATATCCTCTTTTTTGACATATTATTCTCCTGCCCTTTTGTTTTCTTTAACCTCGGCCTCAAAAACTAGCAGCAACATTATTATCGGTGATCGCAACTGCTTTAAGAGCGCCATCCGCAGACTTATAGTATTCCACGGTAACCGTATCATTAGATTCAAGATCATCAAGCATTATATTCTCCGTTCCGCGCTGGATGCGCGCCCCCTGATCCACGCTAAACCTTAATTCTTGCATGCCATCGAATATAACCAAAATCGAACCGATAGAATCGATATCCGTAACAACACCTTCTTTAGCGCGAGTTTCAGGAAGAGCTTGCTCCTGTTGGCAAAAAATCATACCCGGAGTTAATAGAGAAATCATCAGCATAAAAATAGACAACCATATCTTCACACATCCCTCCTTTTTGTTTAATTGGCTATTGCGCCGGTTAATGAATCCGGCTCGTTAGCTAAGCCATCTTTCTCCTGGGATTTTCTTTTTTTCTCCTCAAGCAGCTTCCTCTCTTTCTCAACCTCCTGCTGAGCCATAGCTACCAAACCCAGATCTCCTCCCTTAAACCCGGCTGCCAGGCCTTTATCAATGCCCCCTAAAACAACCTTGGCAGCCTCATCCACCTCGGTGCCAGATGCAATCAACGTGCTCGCAAATCCAAGAAAGGTATTTAAATCCTGGCTCGCAAACCCTTTCCCAGTAATACCTGCAACCATATTCACTAAATCGGATTTAGCAACTCCCTGGGTTAATAAGCTCTTTAAGGTTTGCGTAGTTGAATTGATGTCGCTAAGAGGGATCTTTGCATTTAATAACTCGTTTCTTAGTTTTGCAAATGCAAAATCAATATCTTCCTGCTGGGCATAGATAGGAGGCAAAAATAAATAACCAAATATACTAAACAATATGATTATGAATAGTATTTTATTCATCACTACCCCCTTTGCTATCGGCAGATATTTATTATAGAGCTTAATCATAGAGAAAATCAAGGAAATTAAACTAAAACTAGCTGGCTTTCGGAGAAAAAAATATAATCATAAAATACAAAAAAGCCGCAAATAACAAGAATATAGAAAAACCCCATGCTCTGGATAAATTGATACAGAGCAAACTGCCAACGATGCTCATATAATCATTGATCCCCCAGGCAATCGGGATCAGATTGCTATTCTTATGACCAATAATTCTTAAGCCCTGCGGGAAAAACACCCCTAAGATTACCCCAAGAGGAAAAATAAACATGATGGTCATTAGAAATTTAGGCCATAAAGGAATCCCGAGAAAATACCTATTTAGGATAGAAACAAAAACATAATAACAACACAGGAGAATAGCAGCGCACAAAGACAGCCTCTTAATGCTTATCCTGTGTCGTACGAAAAAACGTCCGGATAACCAGCTGCCCACCCCGGTAGACAATAAAAGGCCGGCTAAAACAACCGCAAATGAATAAATGGGATTGCCCATTAAAAGAACAAAAACATGCAGAATTGCTATCTCAACAAAAATAAATCCCAAACCCAAAATTGCAAAATAAACCAGGGTCTTAAGGTCTTTCATAACAGCGTCTTTTTTTGCGCGAATAACCAGTGGGATAACAATCAAAATAAAACCTAAAACCACCAGGAAATGCAAGAGGTAAATCATAAAATCACTGTAAATCGCCTCCCTATTACTCCAGGTTGATGACTCATTAAGGAATTTGGCCCAACGCCTCACCCAAAAAAAATTCCCCCTTTGATCCATAATATTAATAAATGGCGCGTCATCGCTGGGGATAATAAAATTCCTGCCTAATTTAACAGATAAATCCTTTACAAAAGCATAGATGTTATTGCTTTTTAACAGATTTTCAAAGACCTGAAAATCTTTATGCGTAAAATAAGGGCTGTAAATAATTTCCCTGCTGGCAAAGAGTAGTTGACGCTGAATATCATCCACTTCATTCTTTGTAAAATTTGAGCTCTTAATGATCAGGCCTATGCCATCTTGTGAATCTTTAATCTGTTTTTGGCAAGCGCCGGAGATAACGTCAAACTTATCCCCTAAAAGTATTACCTTATGCGCAATGCCTCCGATCCCGAGCTCCTCAAAAGCAGCCTTGGCCATCGCCAGGACCTTGATTTTATTGCGGTCCACAACTATAATCTTTCCGCCATAATTTAAACGCTTCAGGTAACTCTTAAATGCCTCTTTAGTATACAAATATTGAGGCGTAAAGCTATTTACCCCCAGGCATTGCATCCCCGTAGACCCGGACCAGGATAAAACTATTAAATCAAATTTTTTCTTAGTAGATTCAATGTAGCTGCGGCCTTCCTGATTTACCATATGCACATTAGGCAGTTTAAAGAAAGCATCTAAATTATAGCCCGCTATAGTCCTGGCCTTGCTGATGATGAGCGGATTAAGTTCCACCCCGGTTATATCTGATTTGCCCTTGGAAAAACTATACATTTCAACCATCTCGCTACCTGCCCCTGCCATAAGTATCAGCACATCTTTAGAAGAAGTAAAACCGAAGATAAAACCTTTTTCCGGCTGCAGGGAATAAGGATCATCTATATCAAAAGGCACAACCCTTGCCCTGCCATCCAAAATAGAAAAGGTATATTCGATGGATTGACCGGGAGAATATTTAGTTTGCAAGTTACGCAATAAGGCTGTCCTGGAGTAGGCATTCCAGCGATGCCAGGTTTCCTGGTAAAAAGGCATAGCCTTAGTCCAATAGGTATGATAATCCTTAACCCTTATCTCAAAGAAATCAGTCTTTATATTTATAGCGAGTAAGACAAAACAAGCTAACATACAAACTAATGCCTTAATCGCAACATGGCGCCTAAAGCGGTATTCATAGAAACAGGTCAAGCAGAAAATGGATAGAGATAATAAAATAAGCACTGAACTGGGCTGCAAGCAATTAAGAATTACGGTGCCAAAAACACAGCCCAGAGCAGCCCCGGCCAGGTCAAAGAAATAAACCTTACCCCCCTGCTGAGAATGATGCTTATATATCAAGGAATAAATAATCCCCAGCGAAAAGAAGACAAGGGTAAAAACTACCCCAATGCCTAATGAACTGCCGATGGTCTTAATTAAGAGTCGGTTCCAATAGGCCTGCGATACAGTATTTGTATTATCAATAAAAGGGATAAGAGAGAAATTTCGCAAAAAAAACGTATAAAATACCAACAAAAGACCCAGAATATACATATACAACAATATATCTGACTGAAAACTGAAATTATTTTTATTAGCGTATTTTAGATACACGAATACGCCGGCTAAAGTTAATCCCAGCAGTGAAAAAGATATTGTAAAAAAAGGAGGGAATGCCAAGGCGTTAAAGATGACCCCCAAGATAACCTGCAAGGAAAGGATAATAAAGCTTAAAAAAAAGATAGTCGTATAAATCAAAACGTTCATCGCATAACTTTCTTTATTTACATTCTTATTAAGAATAAGCTTATGCTATTTTTCTTCTAAATCTGAGCGCACTCATGGTGATTACAAAAAATCCGATGATTAAAAGCGGCAGGAAGTACATCCATAAAATATTCATGCCTACCCCTTTTAAGAATATCCCTCTGATAATAACCAGATAATAACGCATAGGGTTAATTAAAGTAAACCACTGGATAATTTGAGGCATATTAGCTATTGGGTAAGCAAATCCCGAAAGTAAGAATGTCGGCATATAAAACAGGAATACTGACATCATCGCCTCCTGTTGGGTTGAAGCTATCGTGGATATAAACAGCCCTGTCCCTAAAGTGGTAAACAGGTATACGCAGGTAGCCAAAACGAGTAAGGTTAAGCTACCCCGGAATGGGATATGAAACCAGAATACGCCTAACGTAGTAATCAAGGCGCACTGGATAAGCGCGATCACCCCGAACGGCAGGAGTTTACCAAAAATAAGCTCAAGTGGCCGCAAGGGGCTGACAATAAGCTGCTCCATAGTGCCAATCTCTTTTTCCCGGACTATCGCCATAGCGGTTAGTAAAAGCGACATAATCGTTACAATTGAAGCAATTACCCCGGGCAGGTAATAATTGCGGGAAATAAGGTTTTCGTTAAACCAGGCGCGTTCCCTTAATTCAACGCTGGGAGGGTCCTTCTGTATCCCCAGAGACTCTACGTCACTTTTCAGCAAGTCAAACTGGTATTGGCTCATTATTGTATTGGCATAACCGGCAATAATCATGGCGGTGTTTGAGTCAGAGCCGTCAAGGGCCAGCTGCACATTAGCATCTTTGCCTGCTTTAATTTGGCGGCCGAACCCGCGGTCGATGCGCAACACAGCGCTCACCAGCCCTTTGTCCAACATATGGTCTTCTTCGCTTTGGTTATGAATATAATACTTCGGCACGAAATATTGAGAGTAAGTAAACCTTTGCAAAAGCTGGCGGCTTTCTTTGGTATTATCCTGGTCATATATCGCCGTAGGGATAAAATCTATGTCTTTGTTGGCAGCATATCCAAAGATGATTATCTGCACAATGGGAGAAACCAGGATTACTGTTTTCATCCGCGGGTCGCGCAGGACCTGCTTAAACTCTTTGATCAATATGGCCTTGATCCTCTCAAACACCTTAAAATACCTTCTTTCTGAATTTTATTATTGCTAGGCTAAACATAGAAAGCGCAAATAAAAATAAAAACAGCGCATCATCCCACATTACATCCATGCCATTGCCTTTTAAAAATAACCCGCGCAGGATAATGATATAATAACGCGCAGGGATAAGATATGTTACCGCCTGGACTATCTGCGGCATATTAAAGATAGGATAGATAAAACCGGACAGAAGCATAGTGGGTATAAATGTGGTCAATGTCGCCAGCTGGCTGGCCATCAGCTGCGTCCTGGCTACCGTAGAAATTAATATCCCCTGAGATAGGGCGCCGGTTAAAAACAGGGTGCTCAAAAACACCAACAAAAGATAACTTCCCTTAAAAGGCACGCCGAATAAAACCCTGGCCATTACCACTCCCACAAACAGGTCAATGAAACCGATTACAAAATACGGCAAAAATTTTCCGATAATCAGCTCCGGGGCTTTTACAGGAGTAGAAATTAATTGCTCCATAGTCCCCCTTTCCCATTCTCTGGCTATACATATAGAGGTAAGCAAGGCGGCAATAATCATAATAATCATTGCAATTACGCCCGGAACAATAAACCACCTGCTGTTTAACCCCATATTAAACCAAATCCTTGAGCGCATCTCAACCGACCTGCTCGAGGTAAGGCCAAAACTTGCCAGCGTATCTGTTAACAAACTAACATTATATTTAGCAACCACTGAACGCACATAACCCATGGCAATAGTAGCAGTGTTCGAATCGCTTCCGTCAACCAAAAGCTGTAGTGTCGCAGTTTTTCCGGATTCAATAAAATGCGAGAAGTCTTTCGGAATTACCAGGGCCATCATTACCTTGCCGCTGTCAATCATATGCTGGATATCCCGGTAATTGTCGGTGTATTTGATTATCTTAAAATATTTGGAATTCTTGAAATTAAGCAGAAAATCGCGTGAAGTTTTGGATGAAGCATCCTGATTCCATACGACAGTAGCTACCCTGTCAATATCAAGAGATAACCCATAGCCAAAAATCAAAAGCAATAATACCGGTATAACTATGGCCAGGCCCAGGGAGCGCGGATCGCGCCGGATCTGGATAAATTCCTTATTCGATATAGCTAAGACCCTTTTAAAACTCATTTATCTTTATGCTCTGCGTCATAATTCTCTATTAACGAAACAAATACATCCTCAAGGGAGGCCTTAATTTTATTCACGGAATATCCGCTCACCCCTTCACCGTCGAGGAAATTCTTTAAATCAAGCGCGGCTTTTTGCGCGTCATAAACTACGGCGTGGATATTAATTCCAAAAAGCGCAGTATCCTTAATCGACTCAAGTTTAGCTATTCTTTCAAGCCAGGTTTCTGCCTGCGGCATAATAATCTCAAGGATTTCATGTTTCATAACCTTTGTTTTCATTTCTTCGGGCGAGCCCATGGCAATCATCGTGCCGTGATAAATCATTACCAGCCGGTTACAATTCTCTGCCTCATCCATATAATGCGTAGTTACAAATATCGTTTTACCCTGAGCCGCCATCTCCCTGATTACGTTCCAGAAATTCGCCCGGGTAATCGGGTCAACCCCGGAGGTCGGCTCATCAAGAAAAATAATCTTCGGCTGATGGATTATTGCGCACCCCAAAGCCAGGCGCTGTTTCCAGCCGCCGGAAAGCGTGCTGGTCAGGCTGGTACGAAAATCCTCAATTCCGGCCAGTTGAATCGTCTCATCTTTACGCTTTTCTCTTTCTTTTTCCGGTATATTATATATGCGGCTGTAAAAATCAATGTTTTCTTCAACGGTAAGGTCATCATAAAGAGAAAACCTTTGGGACATATAACCTATATGCTCTTTGATCTTAAACTGCTCTTTAATAATATCAAAACCTCCCACGCTGCCGCTGCCCGAAGTAGGCGTATATATACCGCAGAGCATCCTGATAGTCGTGGATTTGCCGGCGCCATTAGGCCCTAAAAAGCCAAAGATCTCTCCCTGCTTAACTTCGAAATTAATATGATTAACCGCAATGAAATCACCGAATCTTTTCTCAAGATCTTTGACGCTTACGGCTAACTCTCTACTTTGTATGCTCGGACTCGTAATCATTGACTATCCTTATAAAAGCCTGCTCCAGTGTCTTTACATTAATCTCTTTTTTAATATTATCCGGGGTATCGCAGCGTAAAAGCTTTCCTTTATGTATAAGCCCTACCCTGCGGCAGCGCTCTGCCTCATCCAGATAAGAGGTTGAATAAAGGATGGTTACCTTTTCTTTTAATAAATCATAAAGTATCTTCCAGAAATCCCTGCGCGAAACAGGATCAACCCCATTGGTCGGCTCATCAAGAAATAATACTTTAGGGGTATGTATAAGCGCGCAGGAAAGCCCGAGCTTTTGCTTCATCCCCCCGGATAATTTGCCGGCAAGCCGCTGTTTAAAAGGCAGGAGTCCGGAAAACCCAAGCAGTTTATCGATCACATCCTGGCGCTTGTTTTTGGGGACGCAAAAAACATCGGCGTAGAAGTTTATATTTTCTAAAACAGTAAGCTCTTCATAAAGACCGAAGCGCTGGGACATATAGGCGATATTTTCTTTCAAGTCTTCGGATTCTTTTACAATATGCTTACCGTAAACCCACCCTTCTCCGCTTGTAGGTTCAAGTATGCCGGTCAAAAGGCGCATGGTCGTGGTTTTTCCTGCCCCATCAGGTCCAACCAGGCCGAATATCTCCCCTTCTTCTATTTCAAGATTAAGACCGTTAACCGCAGTGTTATCAGCAAATTTTCTTGTGAGTGCGCAGGCCTTTATGGTAAGCATATTATTCTATAATATAGGCGTCTGCGGGCATGCCGGGTTTAAGTTCCAGGCTGGAATTATTGACCCTCACCTTTATCCTGTAAACTAACTTAACCCTTTCTTCTGTAGTCTGTATAGTCTTAGGCGTAAACTCCGCTTCACTGGAAACAAAAGATACCCAGGCCTTATACCTTTTGCCCGGATAAGTATCAGCGACAACATAGGCCTCCTGGTTAAGTTTTACCCGGCCAAGGTCAGTTTCGCTGATATAAGCAGTAACCCATAAGCTGTTTAAATCAACAACCGTAAAAACAGGAGCGCCTATCTGCACCACCTCTCCGGTTAATGCGCTTTTAACAAGCACAAATCCGTTAAGCGGAGAAACAAGTTCGGCAAAACCTAACCTCGTTTTAGCCAACTCAAATGACGCACTTAATGCTTGAATATTGGCTTTATCAGCTTCGGCAAGCGTCTTAGCTGCATCTCTTTGCTGCATGGGGATTGCCCCTGCCTTAAAAAGATTTTCTGCGCGTTCATAATCAAGCTTATCCAGCGCATACTGATGCTCAAGCGCCCTTAAAGAACCTTCGGCATTGTCGCGGATACTGATTAATTCATCTGTATTAAGGCGCGCCACCGTATCCCCTATTTTAACTACTTTTCCTTCGTCAGTAAGCAGTTCAATAATCTGCCCCTGCACGCGGAAAGACAGGCGCACATCATCCCCCTCGATATTTCCCGAAACCTTAATCAGGCCACGGTTGTGGTTATGCGTTTTCCATAAGTACGCTGCAGCTATGCCGCAAGCGATCAGGATAATAACAAAAAATATTACCGGCTTAACTTTTTTCTTCATTTACTCCTCCCCCTAGAAAACTCTTCCCCAAAGTCCTCTCCAATTCTGACTGGGCCATAAGGTAATCATAGATACCCTGCGCAAGATTTGTTTCAATCTGGCCTAATGATACCTGCGCATCAAGCACATCAAGATTCTTAGCCTCACCATTATCATAACTAATCTTGGCTATCTCTAAAGCCTCTCTTGCCTGGCCAACATTATCCTTTTGCGAATTAATCACTGCCTCTGCCTGTTTTAAATCCAGGCAGGCCGAACGCACATCAACAGCAATCTGTTCAACCAGATTTTCCTTGGTGAGAACCGCCTGGCTGTAACGCACCTTAGCTGCATCTACCTTGGCCTTGGTAGAAAAACCATCGAATACCGCTAAAGAAAATGTCAATCCAATATTCCAGTTATTATGCGAACGGTTGATCATATTCCCCCAGTTGTTGGAATTAAAATCATACCCTGCGCTTGCATTAATCTGCGGACGCCAACCGGATTTTGCCATTTGTATTGACCATTTGCTGATATCAATACCCAATGTCCTTAAGGCCATCTCCGGTTTATTAAGGTAGGCCTGCTTTAAGAAATCATCCTCCTTAATATCTATTAACGTATAGCTAAGTTGCTTATCGGTAATTTCTAGAGACTGCTGTTGTTTATAAGCAAGTAACTTCTTTAGCTCCGCCTTGATCAGTTCAACTGCATTCTTAGCCTTTACCAGCTCCGGCATAGTCAGCGATACCTGAACGCTTGATTGCAAAAGGTCAAACTTTGATGATAACCCTTGAGCGTATCTGTTCTTTACATCTTCATAATGGTCCTGGGCATTATCCGTAAGCTCCTGGGCAATCCTTTCCGTCTCGTAAGCAAGCATCAGCCCGTAATAAAGACGCTTTGCCTCAAACTCAATATCCAGTTTCTTGGCGCGCAATGTCTCTTCGGCTGTTTTAAGGTTGAGTTTTGCCTGACTTAGATTAGCAGTATTAAAACCGCCGTTGTAAACCACCTGGCTTAACCCTGCGCCCAATGAATTATTGTTCTTATAACCGGTAAATATACCCGGGTCCTTCTTTCCCTGCGTCACAGTAGAAGCTACGGCTCCATTACGCGTATACCCGGCATTAAGATCAAGTTGCGGGAAAAACTCGCTCCTTGCTCCCAGAATATCTGCGCGGGCAATTGCCAGCTCCTGCTCCTGTATCTGGATATCTATATTATTTTTAAAAGCAGTAATAATGGTATCTCCTAACGATAACGAATTATCCTGGGCATAAAGCGAACCCAAACAGGAGAAAGTTAAGAATAACAAGAGGCAGGCGGATTTGGCAATAATGCTCTTTAATTCATTATATATGGGGTTATTTGTATTGATCCTGAAGAATCTGGCGTTAGCCTTATATTCGCTCAGAAGCAAACCGTCTTCTTGCAGATTATTCAAAGCGCGTTGAAATACGCCGGGTTTTTTACCTAACTTGCGGCCGATCTCCTGGATATAAAACTGGCTACTGGGGTGGGCATAAAAAAGCTTGAGCAGCTTAAGTTTATTCTTGCTTAATATCCTCATGCTATATTCCTACTGTATTCTCTATGCATACAAATATATGCTATTGTATGCAATCATATTCTTTTGTATATAATCATATACTATTTGCATATATTGTCAAGCAAAAAAATGGCATACTCTGCCAGAACGATACCTGAGCTTCTTAATGCACTAAAAATACAAGGGCGATATAGGCAACCGTAGTCGTAGTTATCCCTACTACCAGGCCAATCTTCAACCAGGGATAAAAACCTATTCTCACACCCCGGCTCTTTTCTAAGATATCCATGGCAATGATATTAGCAGTAGAGCCAATAATCGTAACATTGCCACCGTAGCAAGCGCCAAACAATATCGCCCACCAGAGGGGGTTGATATTAATATTTAAACCCCCCAGGCTCTGAACAATCGGGATATAGGTAGCTACCACCACCGTATTATCAAGCACCGCCGAAAGAAGCGAGCTTGAATAAATAAGCACAGCGGATAATAAATTTGCCGGGTTACCAAACTTTCCTATCAAGCCACGCGCAATTACATCTGAAACCCCGCTGTATTTTACTACTCCTGCCAGAGCGAAAAGAAATAAAAAGAATAAAACCGAAGCCCACTCTACCTCCCGCTCGACGTAATGGCGCATCCTGTCGCGGCGATACAATAAAGCTATTCCCGCAAAGACTATCGGGGTCATCATCAGGATACTGTTCTCTTCGAGATTAAAAATAATCTCTATCCTGTGGTGGAAGAAGATACATACGAGCATGGCGGCAAAGATGCCTATGCTGATCTTAGTCCTGATATCCGTCGATATAGTTATCAACGAGATAAAAAAGTTGTTTTCTCTCAATGGTATAAGTTTTTCAGTCATCTTTTTTATAACCTTTCTATACCAAAGAGAAAGTATGACCACGGTTACCATAAAGACTATGACTGTAATCGGAAAGGCGTTCCTCATAAAATCTTCAAAGGTTAGATTTGCGCGCGCGGCAATCAAAATACCTACCGGATTACCCAATAACGTCCCCGAAGAACCGATATTGGTAGCTAAAACAGAGGCCATGATCAAGGGGACCGGATCAACGTCAATAAGATGGCAAATATCCAAAATTATCTTTGACATTATAATGATGGAGGCAACTTCTCCCATTAACCCTGATAAAACGCCTGATAAAAGCATAATCAGTATAAAAAGCTTTTCCCCGGTAACATTTTTAACCCTGATCAGGCGGGTAACAGTCCAATAGAAAAATCCCGCATCATTTAACATGCCCACCAGAATCATTGTGCCAATCAAAAACAAAATAACATCCAGTGAGGCAAACCTGATAAGATTCTCCAGGTCTATCGAATGCGTAAGCAGCATCACCCCCGCTCCTAAAAAGACAAAGCTAAGGCGCAATTCCCAATAAAGCAGCACGCCTACGATGGAAACGCAAAAAATTGCAGCGACTACCGCTTGATGCTGCGATAGCCCTACCTTTGCGCCACCCAAGGCAACGCACAATGCCGTACCTATAATAACGAGCAACTTCTTCACTACCTTACCTCCTACTTTCGGAATTCTAAGGGGAAAATTATATAACCTTTCCCATGCTATTACAAGGATTATTTGGCTTTAGGCGGATATCCTACGCTCTGGGCAAGAATTATCTTCTGATCCGCACGCAACTTCATTGCCTTGGCCAAAACAGGCTTATCTACCCATCCGCGCACAACCGTTGCCAGGCCCAAAGATGCGCAATATAAATATACATTCTGGCTGATAAATCCCGTATCTGTATCAGCATAAAAGTCGGCGTCCTGAGTAGACAGGTTGACCATCCTGGATAAATCAGCCACGTAAATAAAGCAATTATTTTCTGTTCTTAAAAAACGGCGGATAGTACTTTAAATATTTATCCGGATCGGCGTAATACTCAAGCTGTTTAAGCCGCCAAAATGTAAGCTGCCCTGATAAATCCTTAACAATTTCCGGATACTTATCTTTCATATTAAATAACTCGCCCGGGTCTTTGCGTAAATTATAAAGAAAATATTCCCATTCGCCTGCGTCGAATATAAGCTTCCAGTCGCCTTTAATAATTGCATATTGAAGTGCGTAAGACTGGACAATAGAATAGGCTGCAGGCTCTGCGCCGCCTTGCGGGGGGTCGAATAAACTTGCTCCCTGGAAACTCGGATGCGCTCCAATATGCAATAAGGAGAAAACAGATGGCAGGATATCAATATGCTGGGCCAGGCGATCATCTTTAATGCCCTGCGGCACTCCTGGCGCCTTGATGATCAAGGGAACTTTAATAACCTCATTATATAGTTTATTAGAATGCCCGGCAAAACCATGTTCATAAAAAGCCTGCCCGGTATCACCCGTGACAATAAATACAGTTTTATCAAGCAGCTTTCTTTCCTGTAAATAAGAAAATAATCTTTCGATTTGCGTATCGACATATCTTAGGCTATCCGCATAAACATCCTTAACCAGCCAGGACTTATCATGCGGATAATTATTAAAACCTATTACAAAATCCGGTTTTTCTAAGCTAAACTTTCTGGGGAATCCAGCCGGAATACGGTAAGGGACATGGCTGTTCTGAAGGTTCATATAAAGAAAGAAATTCTCCTGAGGGCTGATTTTATCAATCCAGCTAATCGCCTCCTGAACAGTATAATAATCGTCAATCTTCCCCTGGAGGTTTAATGAGGCATGCTCATTAGCGGCATATATATCCCCGGAATAATTGCCTGCATGCAGGAATTTATCCAAACTTCCTGTTTCCAAATAATTACTCATTGCCCCCCAACGCTCATTCTGAGATGAAATAATCGCGGTTTTATATCCTAATGCTTTAAGAACATCATAAATAAGTACGCGCGGATAAGGAATATGCTTTGGGTAAAGATAATAACTCCTGCTACGCAGCGGATAATGTGAGGATAAAACACATAAATCTGCATAACTGGAGTTAGAAGCCTGATTAAAGGTATTAGTAAAAATGCAGGCGGAGCTTGCTAGTGAATCAAGAAACGGCATAACCTGGCGCAAGCCGCCAAAAGCCATAAGCTGATCTGGGCGCAGGGATTCAACTAGTATTAAAATAACATTATACCGCCTTATTGCAGAGGTATTAAACGTACGCAGATAATCCTGCATGCTGATTATTGGTTTTTCGACAACCGGAATCCGCCAAGAATCAAAAGCCGCGCTCTTTTGGTCGATAATTCCTCCAAGATACGAGATCATCTTGAAATTTTCAGCTTTATCCGAAAAACGGTCAGAATAACCAAGAAAAGGATCAAGCAACAGCTCGCTAAACAGAGAGGCCTCCGGCGCTGTGCGGGTTTTAAAATACACCCTAAATTTGTTCAAAAATCCATTTTTAGGGTTAAAATAAAGAATGAGCGCAAAGTTAAAAATTAAAAAACACAAGACTAAGAACAAAGATATGAACTTTATTAACCTGTCTTGAATATTCCTTTGCATTCTCAGAACCGTATTTTTGATGAAACCACATAAAAGAAAAACAAAAACCGGAGGTAAAACAAACCCTATAACCGTCTTACGCGGATCAATGCTCCAGGCGTGCAAAAACATTTGATGCGGGTCATAAGCAATAAGCTTGAGGATGTTTAGATTAATAAAGGCCCTGTAATCGTAAAAAAGAACCCAGTCTAAAGCTAAAAAGAAAACAAGCGCAGAAACAAAAAGGAATAGAAAAAACTTCACCGCACTTCCCACCCAACCTGTAAGCCATTTTTGGCTTAAGGAAGATAATAAAACCGTAACAAACAGTATACATATTGCCAGCAAGAAATAATTAGCCCCTAATAGCAATATTTTATAGCCAAAGGATAGGCCGTTTTGATTTATAACATGAAAGGGGATCTGCAAGGAAAGCAGGGTCTCTCCCAAGATAAAAATAAACCATACTGTGGCGCTCGCCAGAACCTTCTCGCGCATATTCATTCTCGATTATTAGTATTTTCTTCCTTAATCTTCCTGAACACATTCATTGCCATTACCCCATACCCCCTTGCATTACAATGGCCGTCACCTATAAAAAAAACCCTGCGCATTGTATCTTTATCCATAATCTCATGAAAGATTTCATTGTTATCCACAAAAGGAATATTGAATTCTCTGGCTATTTCAGGCAAAAGAAACTTGTTGAAATAAATTGTCGTTTCGTTATTAATACTCGGAGGATAGTTCTGCAAGAGTACTTTTATTCTTTTATTTTGAATGGCTCTAATAATCTCCCGGATATCTGACTCTATCCAATTATAGATTTCCTGATACCTTAGGATCAAGAGGTTATCTGAATACCCGGGGTTAGATTTATTAAAATCTGCCGTGAATCTTTCTATCATCCTTTTTACTTCTTCATCCCCTGTTTTAATATATAGCCTTCTAAGTGAAGCATAATTTCTGTTGTCCACTCCTTTTCTATACCCGGGATTTACTTTTATCCCCTTAATAAACCATTGCGCTGCCTCCATATGCTTATTTTGATAAAAATAGATGGCCCCGATATTGCGATAATTATCCACTTCATTCGGATAAGCAGCTATCCTTTTTTTCAGGGAATTCACCACTTTATCGGCTTTCTCCTGATCAAAAGGATGGATTTCTTTGTGCAGCTTAATCTGCTGCATCCAGTCCATTGCTTCAAGATAATCTGAATCAGGCTCTTCAACCTTTTGATTTTGCTTTGTATATCTTTCTTTAGTAGCGTTAATTAACAATACGGCTAATCTGTAAACGCGGCTAGAATATAAGAAATCATTTAAATAAAAGACTGCCTTCCTGAATGACATGCCGGGATTAGATTTTCTCTCCAGGTACATTCTAAATTTATAATGATTCCAAAGGTTAGGCTGTCCGGTTTGGATAACGATAAGGTCCGGGTCCCACCTGATAATATTGTATTCCAGCTTACTTAATAACTCTGATGTGTTTTGGTTACCTACTCCGCCATTAATAACTCTGACCTTGTTGGCTGGCGTTTCTTTATCAAACAATTGCTGTAACTGGCCTGGATAATCAAGCCCCTTAGGAGCTCCCACGCCAACGGTAAATGAATTACCCAGGCATAATATGGTGTATTGTTTACCTTCTTTATTAGATGGCATAATCGCATCCGGTATTCGGCCATTTCTAAAAATGCCTCCTGCAATGCGTAGGCCAATCTCCAGCATAAGCAAGGCTGCAATTAAACCAATGAAAAAGGTTATAATAACCTGCTTCTTATTATTCACTTAAATCCTTTTTATTAATTACATAATTTCCCAATACTAAAGAATCCATTTCGCTTTTCTTGAGAATATTTATGGCCTCTTCTGGCGCGCAAACAATAGGCTCGCCTTTTAGGTTAAATGAGGTATTCACTACAGCCGGTATTCCTGTTATATCTTCAAAGTCTTTAATTAACTGCCAGAGCTTCCGGTTTGTTTCTTTACTTACAGTTTGCACCCTGGCTGTCCCATCAACATGCGTTACTCCGGGAATAAGTCCCTTTTTTTCATTTTTAACTCTTGGAGCTAGTAACATAAACGGCGATTTACATCCCAACTCAAAGAACTCATTACCCCTTTCTTCTAACACAGCAGGAGCATACGGCCTAAATGGCTGCCTCTTCTTTACTTTAGAATTTAATATCTCTTTGATATCCGGGTTACATGGATTTGCCAAAATAGACCGGTTGCCCAGGGCCCTGTTACCAAACTCCATTCTTCCCTGGAACCAGCCGATTATCTCATTCTTTGCTAATCTTTCCGCAATGTGCCTGCTTAATTCAGTGTCATTAAACTCCTGAAAGCTCAGATTAAGGTTTAAGAGGATTCTCTTGATTTGATTTGCTGAAAAACCAGGCCCCAGGTAAGCATGCGTCATCGCGTATTTTCTGGGATTGCCTAAAATAGCATGGTGGATATAGGCAGCTACACCTAAAGCTCCGCCGGCATCGCCGGCGGCAGGCTGAATAAAAATCTCCTTAAATGGGCCTTCCTCAAGGATCCGGTTGTTCGCAACGCAATTCAAAAAAGTTCCTCCTCCAAGACAAAGTACATCCATCTTTGTTTCTTTATAGATGCTCCTTGCAATAGCAACTAAAACCTCCTCCGTAAGCTTTTGAAGGCTTGCAGCAATATCGCGATGCCGCTGCTTAAGCTCATCCCCGGGTTTTCTATCTTCTCCAAAAGTTTTTATAAACTTTCTGCTGTACATCTTTAAGCCCTTATTAAAACTAAAATACCTGTGGTCTAAAGCAAAGCTTCCATCCGGCTTTATAACAAGGATTTCTTTAAACTTATCAAGGAATACAGGGTCTCCGCAACCGGCCAATGCCATTACCGTCCCCTCTTCCTGATTTGCGGCAAACCCAAGATATGCGGTTAGCGCTGAATATAACAAACCCAAAGAATGGGGATAGCGTAATTCTTTATCAATCTCTATCTGGCAACCTCTTCCGTAGCCACAGGTCAAAGTAGCCCATTCACCTACTCCGTCACAAGTTAAAATAGCAGCTTGATCAAAAGGCGAAACAAAAAATGCGCTCGCGGCGTGGGAAAGATGATGCTTAATAAACAAGGTTTTACCCTTAAAACCAAGCTCCTTTTCTAAAGTCAGCGGCAAGATTAACCTGTCCCTTAGCCATTGCGGCATCGTCTCTAAGAAATTTGGCAAAGACAATGGCCAGGTTTTTAAATGATTCAGGATTACGCGATAGAATTTCAGGTAGGCTTTTTCGTAAAAACCGACATAGTCAATATCCCCAAACGCAATATTTGACTCTTGAACGCAATAATTAATTGCGTTAATCGGAAAAACAGAGGAGTTCTTGATACGGTTAAACCTCTCCTCTTGAGCAGCAGCTATAACTACCCCGTCTTTTATTAAACAGGCAGCAGAATCATGGTAATAACAAGATATGCCTAATATATTCATTTTAAACCTGTTTTTCCCGGCTCAGAATATCAATCCGCTAAAACCCGGCATAAATAAATGTGGTTATAATAGCCGGCCCGACTGAATATACCAGAATTGCCAGCAAAATAAGTATAATGAACACCGGAGCCAGGAATGCTAATTTATGCTTCTTTATTAAACAAAACACCTCCTTAAGCATATAAATAATCTTCTTCATAAACAGCTCCTTGATTATGACTGGCTTATGCTACTATTAATATCCGCCTCATAACCTTCTGCTCTATCCCAAAAGCTAGCGCGGAGATTATATCTTTCATTTAAAGCCCTGCGTTTAAAAAAGAGCATAAACAAAACCGTAACTCCAAAACCAAAAAAGTACAAAATAGTCAAGAATACTACCAGAAGCAACCCCTGGATAGCTTTAACAAGAAATTGCAGTATTGCTTTTATCTTTCCTAGCAAACTTCTCATCTAATCATTAAAACAATAGTTTAACTTTGCGGCAATTGAATTTAATAGCTCTTTGGGAAAATTAGCCTCCAGGCTTTTTAAGGCATCCTCCCGGCTTAACAGACCCTCCCGTATAAGCTTGCTCATCTCTACATGGTAATGCGTATAACCGTAGTCCCTCATGGAATTATGCACAGAAATAAAATTCAGATAACAATTGGTTGAATTCGCAGGGTAACTTAACTTTGGCAATTTCCACTTTAGCTCTTTCTTTATTATTTCAACGTAAACCTCTGAATCAAACGGCAAAAACCAGTGCGGAGATAAAACAACGCATTTCTGCCTCATTTTGGCTCTTGCCAAAACCTCCTCCATGCTTTCGGGGAAGTCTTTGTATTTAGGATTACTCTTCTTGCAATTACCTAAGAACTCCTTAGTGGCTTTAGCCATAGAATGAAACTCTGGCTGGTGGATACTGCAGCCGCATCTTGACATAAGCGGCTGTTTGGTAGATTGCCCCTTAGTCCAGCCTGCAATAATTATGGGAATGTTAAATCTGGCTGCCATCTTAAAGGTAAGATCCATATACCAGATTGAACAAAGATGGCAAATCGCAGCCTTAGATTGTGTTTTAAGAATCTCGGAGAACATATCCTGCATAAAATCAGTCTTGAAAAATAAAAAATCCACACCTAATATTTCTACGGCATTTCTTACATTCTCCATAGCATCCTCTGTTTCAAATCCATGGTCGAATGTAAAGGCAAGCGGATTTAACTTATACCTTTTCTTCATATAATACAGCGCCGAGGTGCTATCCTTGCCTCCGCTGCACATAACCAGGCAGTCATATTCGCCCCTGCTTTTATACATTTTTAATAACTTAATAAAATCGGTCTCCAGGGGCTTATCCGCAGACTGTTTTGCTTTCTCGTATTCTAAACAGAGATTACAAATTCCCTCTTCATTAAGCCAAATACCCGGCTTACTTTCCGGCAACACGCATTTCTTGCATATCATCGCAACCTCCGCTACCCGTAACTTTTCTTTAATGGAACAACTAAGAATGCGCCGCACTCTGTAAGGCGCGGCTGTCTGAAAGAAAATACCTGAAATTTTTATTATGATTACCTATCTTGCAGTTCTGCCGTTTTCTGTTTATCTGTAATCTTTCCTGTAATTTCATAAAGCACGCCTTCGGCAATAGCAGGTTTAGGGAAAAGAAAACTCCTTGCCGATACGCTAATATTCAATACTGCATCTTGCTTTTGTAGAATTCTCACCCCAACGTCTACTCCGTGAACTTTGCCCCTAATAATACCCTTGGAGATGTCTTGCTTTACAACATCTCCAAGCTCATCAACAACCTCTAAGCTAATCTTATACGCTGATGCGTAAATCATATTAAAATCAGCCGAAACACTATCTTTATCGGTTAATATCACTACAGCTTCTACCGGCAAGAAATATACGCCTGTTATAACGGCTAAGCCGTAAATTTTAAGGCCCGTAATGGCCATTGACTTTAAGGCATCTGAAAATATCAAAAGGCTGAGCTGCTCTGCGCTGTTGATATTTTTATAGGTATTCCTGACGTTAACATGGCGCAGCTGAATCAAGGGCTTATCCCCTAAACTGTAATCCTTATATATTACCTTGTCTACGTTAAGCTTCAGCACATCTATATGCATAGGTTTTTGCTCAATCTGCTGCCTCTGGACAAAATTTAAAGCATCAATATTGAATTTTCCGTTTTTATCTTTAATCACAATAAGCTCTTTTAAACTTAATTCAAATATAGTAAGATGCAATTCTTTTCTGAGCAAAAGGGTCAGGTCATACTCGCAGTTTATATCCTGAATATCTACCAACAGTCCTTTCGGGAAACTTTCCGGATTGTAGATCCTGCAGTCTTTTATGCGCACAGCGCTGTTAACGATATCCCAGGAATAGCCGCTGATCTCTACCGGTACACCCAAAAACTTAGTAATAGCCCTGTTAACAAAATTACTGATAAGGTAGTCTTTGGTAAAATAAAATGCGCAATAAATAATTGCAATACTTAGGAGTATTATGAGAAATTTCTTCATAAAAGGGCAAGCTTCTTTATCTTATATATAAAATAACCCAACTCATGGGTTAAGCCTTAATCTTGATGCGCTCGAATTACCGCCAAGTTAGTTTGCATGCGGCGCGCCCAGAAATTAAAGGCATCCTGTACATCTCCCCAACGGGTAGGATTATAATTTACCGATTTTGTGCCGGCGCGCCGGTCAATTACAGCGGCAATGCGATGCCCTGTAAGGCTATCCAGCAACTCTCCCTCTATACTTACAACCCCCACACCGCTATGCGTACCGAGTATAAGCCGCTTGGCATAACTAATCCCCAGGCCTGCGGGCGTAACAGTAGAAAGTAAATCCTTAACAGGGCTGGTTGCCCGGGCCTCTGTTATAGCGCAGCGGATGCGCATTACATCGGTGCCGGGCTCATTAACAAGAGTATAATCTTTCTGAATTGCATCGCGCAACGCAACATAAAGATAATCCACTAACAACTGCTGGTCTTCACGTGACAACTTAGCTAAAGCAGAATTACTATTCTCAGCGGCCCAAAGTTGTACATGCTCAAGTATGACCTTCTGGTATTTATTCAGATCTACGCTGCGATCAAGATATGTAAATTCAGCCTGACCGCTCCTTCCGGGATGTAATTGTGAATAATCCCCAAGAAATCCTGACATCCGGACATTCGGAACCTGCTCGGTAGTTGCGCAACCAAAGATAACCATTGCCACGGCGCTTATAACAACTACGCATTTTAACCTCTTGATGAATATCTTCATAATTGCCTCCTTTACCTGTTTAATTTTAAGAAGTAACCCCATCATTTTTCTCTTGCTTGAGTAATTGATCGTATACATACGCCGAGGCGATATAAGTTACCGGGATGGTAAAAAGTAGCCCCACCACAAGACAGAGCAGCCCGGCGAGATTAAACAAAATAATCAGCATTCCGAAACAAAATAGCTGCCATCGCGCACCCTTTGTAAGGAAGCGGCTTGCTTTAAGCGATTCAATCGGACCCATATTTTTGTCAACAATAAAATACGAGTACATTTCAAACATGATTATTAAAATAATACCCGGTATAATTAAAAGGATAAGCCCTGCTATAGCCGCCAATCCATAACAGATAGACCCTAGAAGGAAATTGATAAACAGGGCGCCGTTAGAGAAAAGTTCGTAAATAGCCGGTTTTTGATCGCGCGATAATAGGATGCTGATTTTAACCGAACCGATCTGGGTTATTACTCCTATGGCCCACAAAATAATGGCCAGCAAATAAAAGATGGCCTTTGGAAACGGCAGCCGATACCTGTGCGAGTTTAAGAAGTTAAAGATTTTATCCCGATCTGCCTCTAGGTTTACGGGCACAATTAGATCCGCGGCATTCGATATAACCTGTAATTTCTCCTGGACTATGCCGTATTTATTGATGTACCCGGTATCTTCAAGGTGCTTATAAAAATTGTCCGCTGCAGCTGACTCCGCATAAATAACCCTGACATCTTCTTTTGAAATGGGCGAGCCTGCCCAGAAACTTAAAACCCCGGATATAACCTGAAACGCTAGAAGTATAAGAATTATGCTAAAGATAACCCCAAGATACTTTTTCATTATTTTAATGCCGTGAGAAATTGCTTACTTCTTGGAGAACTTCTTTATAACCATAACAGCCTCCTTTCAATTTTGCTCTTTTTTGGAATAATTTACGAATATTTCTCCGATGCAAACAGCTATTAATACCCCAAGGATTACCGGTAAGGCAGACCTTACAAATTCATTCCCCGGCTGCAGAATCAATACCATGATAGTTATTAAAACAAAGGCTTCAGCCACAACCGCCACACATACCGCAAACCAATCCGGCCCCGGTATCCGGAATGGCCTCTTGATATCCTTATCTTTTATCCTTAAAATAATAAAAACAGGAAAAAGTATCAAATATGAGAACAGCCCGATAACGGTACTAAAAGAAATCGCCTGCCAAAAAAGCTCAGCTGCATTTCTAGCTATAAAACCATAAATAACGATTACGGCAGTAGAAATAATTCCCGAAACAATTGCCGCGCCGATTGGCGCCATATTTACTTTAGTCATCCTGCCGAGGACCTTAGGTAATCTTCCGTATTGGGCAGCTTCGGCAACAATCCGGTTTTCTCCTAAAGTCCAGGTAACTATCTCTGCAAAAAGCGTAGAGGAAAGAAGCAGCCCGACGCCGATAATAATCAGCTCTCTCATTGCGTGGCCATGAAACATATTCAGGAATATCTGCAATATTCCGGTGGCAACATTTATCTCCGCAACCGGAACAACCGCCCAGATGGCAAATGTGGTAATCAGATACAACGACACAATGATAAAGGCAGAGAGTATGATTGTTTTCGGGATATCACTTGAAGGATTCTTCATCTCTCCGGCAGCTCCCGAGACAAGCTCAAGGCCCACCAGATTATAAATGATCATCGGTATAAAGATGATGGCTGCATCTAAATTCGGCATGATATTGGCAAAGGTAATTTCGTTGGCAAGGTGGCCGCGTTTTAAAAAATAAGCAACCGCGGCAGCGATCATTCCGAATATTACTAAAAGCCTTGTAATTGCTCCGAGGTTAGGGATCCACTTTGAGAATTTTAAAGAACACAGGTTTATCCCTACCGTTACCCAAATCATTATAATCCCAAGCAGCACCTTAAACCAGAGGCTTACTGCGGGGAAAAACATATGCCCGATAATCTCTGCAATCGCAATATACATCGCAGGCAGCCATACCGGCAGGGCAATCCAATAATACCAGATAGTGCGGGTTGCCCATTTATTGCCGAGCGCCTTTTTAATCCAAACATAGATGCCCCCCTGCTCAGGGTAGGTAGAGCCTAATTCCGCGGCAATTAAACCAAAGGGGAAGAAAAAACCCAGCGTGCATATCAACCACCACGATATTGCCGACGGGCCTATGGCGGCTGAAGCCGGAATTGCCTCTACGCCGAGTATTGCACAAAAGGTAAAAAGCACAAGATCCCAAAAGCCTAATACTTTTTTTCTTTCCATTTTATTATCAAAATGTTTTTATTTACTAACTGCCGCTTTGATCTCATAAATCTACCAGGTAAGCCTTAATAAATTTCTCAACAGCTTTTGCTGTTTCACCTTTTAATCGCGCCGGGCTTGCAGCGACCCATGTAGCAAAATTATATAACTCCTGGTTATCAACTTTTAACCACTTCTTATTTTTATAAAGTAAAACAAACAGCGTGGTCATCGCAATGCGCTTATTGCCGTTCTGAAAAGGACGGTTTTTCACCATGAGATAAAATAAAATTGCCGCTTTGGATATCAGGCCATGATACAAGAATTTTCCAGAGAATCCCTGCAAAGGCGTTCCTAGGCAGCTTTCTAAAATATTAGGGAAACGCGTGGAGAAGGACGGGATCGGCTCCTCAAAATCCATTGTCTCTTTGGATAGGCTAAAGGCAAGATATTCGATTCCGACTATTGAAATGAACTTCATAGAGCTATTCTCTACCTAAAAGCCGCAACGTCTGGCCATACTCTTTGACTGTTTTCTTCACCGCAGCTTCAATTTCACTCTTATTATTTTTACTTAAGACTCGGCCGAGAATCTCGGGAAGATAGTCCTTCAAGATAACAAAACTTTTTCCTACCCTGATTGCCTTAATCTGCCCCTTCTTAATCCGCTTAAACACAGCCACCCTGCTGATACCCAAGAGCTTTGCTAATTCGGCTGTAGTCATAAGTTCTTTATTATCCATTAGTTACCTCATTAGGCAGTTTATGCTTAGTTAACGAATGTTAATCATTAGATTGAATGTTAACATATGTTAACTTAATTGTCAAGTGAATTTTTTGGCGGAGGGGAAAATCTCGCTATTTATAGAAATATATTATAAGCTAAAAGTGGCTGCTATCAAGAAGATTTGAGGTTTAGAGAGGCTATTCTTTGCGTAATTTGTCCGTTTTATCCGGCTTCTCTCTATCGTATTATCACGGCTTAGCGAAACAAAAATACCTTAACCAAATGTAGAGATGAGATACAAGAATAGTCATAAACCATACGGGTATGGCATATTTCATAAACTCCAGGAAAGATATTTTGTAACCATTCTTTTCAGCAATTCCAGCCACTACTACATTGGCGGAAGCCCCAATAATAGTGCCATTGCCTCCTAAACACGCACCTAAAGCTAGGGACCACCAAACCGGCAAAAGTGCAACTTTATGAATTATTTCTGGATTAGCAACATTCGGCCAGATCTGCCTGGCCATATCTATGATCATCGGATTCAGCGTAGCAACATAAGGAATATTGTCAATAATCGCCGAGGCGATGGAAGAAAACCAAAGAATAACTATGCTGGTTTTAAATATGTTTGCACCCGTGATGCTAATGACAGCTTTTGCCATTAAGCTAATAAAACCTACTTTTACTACCGCGCCTATAATAATAAATAAACCTATAAAGAAGAATATCGAAGTCCACTCTATATCTCCTAATATTGTATGCGGCGTCTCAGCATGATCGGAAATCATAAAAATAACACCGGCTCCTAAAAGCGCTATTGTAGCTGGATGCAGATTGATTTTATCATGAAAAACAAAGCATAAAATCATTACCCCTAAAACAATCAGTGACTTTTTAGCTAAACCTTTATCTTTCAATACCGACTTCTCATCAAGCTGCATAATTTTATCTTTTGCCTCAACTGATACAATTAGAGATTTATGAAAGATGAACCTTATCATCACTACATATACTGCCATGATCAATATTATCACCGGGGTCAAATGCACAACAAAATCCATAAAAGTCAGGCCCGCCTTTGAAGCAATCATTACGTTAGGCGGATCACCAATAAGAGTAGCCGTGCCTCCGATATTCGATGCCAAAGCTGTAGAAATCAGAAAAGGAATGGGGTTAATTTTTAATTCTTTCGTAACGAACAATATTACCGGAGCAATAAGCAAAACCGTGGTAACATTATCAAGAAAAGCGCTTATCAAAGCGGTAACTATAGCGAAAATCGCCATAATCCTATATGCTTCCCCTTTGCCTATCTTTGCGCATTTTATTGCTAAATATTCAAATACGCCTGTGGGTTTCATAATGTTAACGATTATCATCATAGCGATAAGCAAAAACACCACATTCCAATCAACGCCGAAATCAACAGAATAAAATGCCTCATTCTGTGTTAATATCTCAAGCCCCATTACTAAAGCCGCTCCACAAAGGGCAATAACCGCTTTATGCGTACCGTGAAAACTTTCAAAACAAATCGCGATGTACGAAGCTATAAAAATCCCCACTGCTAACCAAAAATGTAGTTCCATAATCTTCCTCCACTTAGTTATTCTTTAAACGCTGCTAAAATAAGTTAGACCACAAAAATAAAAACCATAGGATACTTTCTATGGTCGTATTCTCTATCTTAAGCCTACGAGGTTAGCTGTCGGGCTCGGGTTGAGCAACCCTAATCTACTGCTTTGTAGATAACGTTAGACATTCGCCCCAAATTATCGCTAATCTTATGTGGGTCCCCCGCTTACTGAAAACCTCTACACTAAAATTGTAGAGGTCTTAAGTAATTAAGCATTTATTTGATGAATTTTACTATAAAAAATTGATTTGTCAATAGAAATCGGAGCGATAGCAGATGAATAATATTTCTTATAATATGTAGATAAAAGTGCTTGTGCTCGATGTTTTAATCACAGCCGCTCCATCGTCGAAAACCGAGGAAATAAAACTGGGGTCCTTCTTCCCAGATGTTATAACTTTTGCAAAGGAAAAATAATTTTAATCCCCGGGGTAAAGCTCTAAGGAAACATCTCTTATTTCCGCGCCCCACAAACAAAATTTTTTTAGGAAAGAACGGCTTGGCCGCAGCGCCTTGCTTTTGCCCGCGATTTTTTCTTTGCGTCAACTCGAAACCCTTGCTTTACGTTTTTGTCTTCCCACACCTGCGGGACACCGGCGCAATTCCAATAAGCGCCGGGTGCTTAATACCTGGGTAAAGCTGGTCTCTAAGGAAACAGCTTAAATGCACCGCGCCCTGGGGGGCGCTCCCACATTGAGCGTTTTGTCGCTTCGGCCTTGCTGGGGCAAGGCCTCGCTTGGCGGCAGCCTGGGCCGGCTGCCTTCGTGCTAATGCAACGCGGGTGCGGCGTGGCTTGCGGCAACCAAAATAAAAACAATCTAGTGATGCCGCATGTGCGTCCTCGCTTAAGCTCTCTTTACCCTTTCCCGCACAATAATTAAATATCTAGCGGGATCTCGCTCCGCGGGAAAAAACAAATTTTTTTTAGGAAAGATGAGCTCGGCCGCAGCGCCTAAGATACGCTAAAAGCTACCTCTAACGGCGCTATGCCCCGCCTCTTGCGGGCAGTGCTTCAAAGAAAAAGCATGG
>Ga0233420_10000017_pt1 | contig 70424 bp, 50 predicted proteins | sample Watercolumn_Mata_4_FD_183009 | JGI IMG/M metagenome (GOLD analysis project Ga0233420, IMG submission 183009) | Freshwater microbial communities from Lake Matano, South Sulawesi, Indonesia - Watercolumn_Matano_2014_102_MG | ecosystem: Environmental > Aquatic > Freshwater > Lake | place...
AAGCAAAATTCCTTGTAGGAGTGTCTATTGGGGCTGGCAAAACTTTGTAATCCATCCAACGAATAACTGGAGTTTTGTTGTAGATACTGCAAGGGAAATGATAAATACTAGCCAGTTCTTCTTCCACTAACAGGGATTGTTTTTCTCCGATTATAAATAGTCTTGTATCTAATAGTCTTCTTCGGAAATTTCTTAAAAATAACCAATCATTAATGCTGTCTATGAAAAATATTCTACTGGCATCGAACCAATTTGCGTATGTGTCTTTGAATAAATTAAAAGATACTATCATGCTATTACTGAGATCTTCAGCTCTAGCTTCCGTCTTTGAAACGGCAAGCAGTCTAATTACGGTATCAAAACCAGATTGACCGGCTTTTTCACCGATGCGTTTAGCTGTTTCTTCTTTAGATTGAAGCATGCGGACATAGCCGTCACCTCCTGTTCCTTTATCAATTTCCATTTTATCGAATCCTAGGAATATTCCTTTGAATACGTTTAAAATTGGTCCGAGAATAGGAATTTTAAATCCGAAGGCAGCGCCTTGGTCAACTTTGCCCTTGAAATACTGATCACCAAATTTAGTAGCTTTCTTAGTCCATTTGTCGTTTCTTGGTCGAATAACTAGTTGGATTACAGCTATCTCGTCACTTTCTAGCTTTGAGAAAATATTGGTAAGGTCATTTAAAGGATCGTTTTCGATGATCTTAAATGTTTTAATCGGGAACCAATAAGGATTTTGTTGGCAAGCATAAAACCCTTTTACCTTAGCGTCTTTCAACATGTACTCATAAGGCTTGTCTTCTATTTGGATATCTGCATCTTGGTAATATGAAGTGATTTGTTTTTCAATGATTCCTTGGTAATACGCAGGAGATATAACGTAAAAATCCACCATTTTATCGTGCGCAACGATTTCAAACGAAAAAATATTGTGCTGTAGCAAACGGACTTTTAAAGAGTTCCATAAATTTAACTCTCTGGTTTCATGTAGATTGCGGAAAAATTGAGCCATAATAGATATTTTTTCTCTAAAGTCTTTTTCTGTAATTTTTTCTTTATCTTTTTGAGAATCTTCTCTGGCTAGGGTTACTTTCATGTATATCAAATGTTTTGATTGCCAGTCTTGATAGATCCCTCTTAAAAGCCATAATAGAAATTGAGGGATGATGTATGCGGCTAACAGAATTAATCCGAACTTCAGTGGGTTTTCTTTAATAAAAATCCAGGCGTTATTGAAGAATTCCGTCCAAAAAGTTTTGCTGCCAAATTTTTCTATTAAATCGTTGAACATTTATTTTCTTAAATCCCTATATTTTAGCAAAAAATAGCCAAAATAACAAGGCTGGAGGTTAGTCTTTTTGTGTTATTTTAGGCGTTTCGAATAAGATTTACCCTATCTAGCTTACTTTTTTGGCTATAATAGCCTCTAATTCGTCTATATTTACACGTTCTTGATTTGTTGTATCTCTATCTCTTAGGGTTACTTTTTTGTCGCTTAGGGTGTCAAAATCAACTGTAATGCAATAAGGTGTCCCGATTTCGTCTTGTCTTCTATAACGTTTGCCAATTGCGCCAGATTCGTCATATTCTACGCTAAATCTTTGTTGAAGATCATGCTTAATTTTTTGAGCCACCTCTGTAAGCTCTGGCTTTTTCATCAATGGGAAAATAGCCGCTTTAATTGGAGCAATTTTCGGGTTGAAACGCATAACAGTTCTGATTTCTTCACCGTCCCCTACTTTATCTTCATCGTAGGCGTCTAATAAAATTACTAAAATAGCTCTATCTGCGCCAAAAGATGGTTCGATAACATGAGGAGTGTATTTTTCGTTGGTAATAGGATCAAGATAAGAGAGATCCTTCCCTGAGAATTTTTGGTGCTGTTGGAGGTCAAAATCTCCTCTGTAAGCTATTCCCATGAGTTCTCCCCAACCGAACGGGAAGTCGTATTCGATATCAAATGTCATTGAGGAATAATGTGATAATTCATCTTTCTCGTGCTCTCTGAAACGAAGATTTTTTTCTTTTATCCCTAAGCTTAAATACCATTCTTTACATTCTGTTTTCCATCTGTCAAAAATGGTTTTTATTTCAGTTTTGTCTTTTGGGGAAACGAAATATTCTATTTCCATCTGTTCAAATTCACGAGTTCTAAAAGTGAAATTTCCAGGAGTGATTTCATTACGGAAAGCTTTTCCAATTTGGCCAATTCCAAAAGGTACCCTGACTCTACAATTTTGTACTACATTTTTGAAATTTACGAAAATACCCTGAGCTGTTTCAGGGCGCAGATATACAGCGTTAGCCGTCTCTTCAATTACTCCTTGATGAGTCTTGAACATTAAGTTGAAAGACCTTGCTTCGGTAAAATCGGACTTTCCACATTTTGGACATTTTAGTTTATTTTCTTTAATGATTTCGCCGATTTCTTTTAAGGATTTGCCAACTGCTTTTTCTACTCCGAGATGTTCTTCAATTAATTTATCTCCACGAATTCTTTCTTTGCATTTCTTGCAGTCCATTAGAGGATCTGTAAAAGATCCCACGTGACCTGAGGCTTCCCAGATCTTTGGATTCATTAAGATAGAGGAATCTAGGCCTACTATGTCATCTCTACGGGTAACAAAAGTTTGCCACCAATAGTTTTTAACGTTCTGTTTTAATTGAGCTCCATATGGACCGTAGTCCCATGTATTAGCTAATCCTCCATAAATATCTGAGCCGGGAAATACAAATCCCCTTCTTTTGCATAACGCGACTACCTTCTCGAATCTGTTATCCATTTTAATTTGTTAAGTTACTGTCCAAGATTATTGTTACTGGACCTTCATTGGTCAAGCTGACTTTCATCATTGCTCTAAAAACGCCTGTTTGGACATTTAGGCCAAGCGATTTTAGCTTTGTCACTAAATTATTATATAGGGGCTCTGCTATTTCTGCTTTGGCGGCATTTATGAAATCCGGCCGACGACCTTTGCGGCAATCTCCGTATAAAGTGAATTGAGAAATTAAGAGTATTTCTTTAGTTGTGTCAGTGACGGATTTTTCAAAATATTTTTCTCCTTCGTCGAATAGTCTCAAATTAGCAATTTTATCAGCAATAAATTCGACATCCTTTTCGGTGTCGCTATTAGTAATCCCCAAAAGAATCACCAATCCTTTTTCAATTTGTCCGGTAATTTTTCCCTCAACTTCAACAGAAGCTTTTCCTGATTTTTGAATTACTACCTTCATTTTAAGCCTTTACTGATTTTTGTTTATTCTTCCAGTCGAGAAGAGCATTTGATAAAACTTTTAAAAAAGATTCAGCGGTTCGATGAGTCATATTAATTCTGCTTACTATTTTTAGAGTCGGCTCCTTAGCATTGGGAAAAGTGTAGGCCATGTCGATCACGCATTCATTGTTGTTAAAATGAACTGAAACAGCGTTGGCGTAGACTCCAGATTCGTTTTGCTCAGGAAGAATTACTCTATATTCTTTCTTTTGTTCTTCTGCCATAAAGGTATTGATTAAAAATAGCTATTCCAAGTTTACCGTTCTGTCGTTTTATTTTCAACAACACTTTACTAGGCTGTTTTTCAGCTTTTTTAAGCTGAATTAAGGGGTGACTAGGTTTTTATTATTGAGAATAGTCTTTCCTATGGAATTATATCTATGATTTTAAAAACTTTTTTATGGAGATAGATGAGAACCATTTATTGTACAGAAATGTTACCCTGGACACTATCTCTCGAAAAGCTCGGGTAAAGGGAATTATCATTATTTTGAGAAATAAAGAATATTCTTTGTTGGAATACTTCATGAGAAATTGTAATAGAGTGTTGACCAGGACTAGACTACTCGAAGACGTTTGGGATCGAAATATTTTTTGTTCGACAAACACTGTTGATGTCCACGTAAGCAGTCTTCGGAAAAAATTAAAAAAGCATCTTAAGTTTGAGTTAATCAAGACCGTTCATTGTATTGGCTATCTATTTGGAGATTAAAAATTATTAAACAACATACTATTTTAGCAATACGCACAAGACCTTTTTTTTGCCAGGAAGGCAAAATGTTTTTATAATTCGAGTTGTTTTAAAAACAAAATAACTCTCATTTCCTATGACAACTGTTAACTCTCCCTTAGCAGCTCAAACGTTAGTTGAATTGGATGGTTTAGTAGAAAATCTATTATTGCTTTTGTCTGACAAAGAAAAGAATGTTATTCAGAAACGATTTAGCCTTGGGAATACCCGTAAACATACTCTTGAAGAGATTGGTCAGGAGTTTTCTGTTACCAGAGAACGAATTCGTCAAATTGAAAAAAACGCTTTGGCTAAAATGAAAAGAAATGTTTTCAATACTGCCTTGAGGCATTTGCATGATTATGTTGGCAGTATAATGAGAGAACATGGAGGATTAATGAGGGAAGATGAGATTCATAGTCATCTTGGGAAAGCTTTAGCGACTGGCAAGGATGTAGATAAAGGGAGTTTACAATTGGCTTTGGCTTTGCATGAGGATTTAGAGTGCGTTGGGAATACGATTAATTTTCATCCTTATGTTAAACAAAAAGATATTCCTGAATATTCTCTAAAACATGTTTCTGATAATTTAATCAATTATTTAAATAAGCGTGGAGATGTTGAAGAATTGAGCAAGATTCATGCCGGACTTGGAAATGTCGTAAAGGAAACAGATTTTGATTTGAGTAGAACTAAATCTTTAGCGAAGATTGATAAAAGGTTAACGATTCTTGATAATGATTTGGTTGGGTTGATGGAGTGGAGGCACATTCATCCTAGGACTTTGAGAGATAAAATTCTGTATATTTTGAAGGCTGAAAATCGTCCACTGCATTTTACTTACATTACAGAAAAAATTTCTAATTCTTCTTTTGATAGCAGACCTGTCAACTTACAAGCTGTCCATAATGAACTTATTAGACATGAGCAATTTGTGTTAATTGGCAGGGGTATTTACGCTCTTCAGGATTGGGGTTATGAGAGAGGAACTGTTGCTGAAGTGATTGAATCTATTTTGAAAGAAAAACATGAATTAGACCAGGATGAAATCATTAATCTTGTAATGAAGCAAAGACAGGTAAAGAAAATCACGATTGTCCTTGCTTTAAAAAACGGTGAAAAATTCGAAAGAACTGGTCGTAAAAGATATGCTCTTAAAAAGGCTTAACTCTTATTAAATTTTGACGAAACCCTTTTTGTTTGTGACGTATTCTGCCTTTAAGGCGGAGGAATTTTTTTCGATGGAATTAATTACCTGTTCTTGGGTTTGTTTGAAATAAAGAGCTTTTGCTTTTTCCATTAGGCTAAGAGCTTCTTTATCGTTTTTATCTACGGCAAGAAGTTCTTGAGCAACTTTAATGGCTTCTGCGTATTTCTTTAATCTAATTAAAGTTCCAATATAATTTTCACCTTTATAAATAAATTCTTTTCTCTGTTCCATAAAAGTATCTATCTTTCTTTGTTTAACAAGTTTTTCAATCTTCATTATTTCCGTATTTTTTTCGTCGATTTTTTTTAAGTTTGCTATGAATGTCTCAATAACATCATGTTTATCTGAATAAATTAGATCTTTCTTTTCCTCGATTTTCTTGTGAACTAATTTTTCGCGGAAAAATTTCGTCATAGCTGCCACTTCAGTATTATTTGGATTAGATCTTTCTAGCGAGTATAGTTCGTTAACTAATTTTTCAGGGTCACTCTCTAGCAGTCTTTCTAATTTGGTTGTTTGTTCTTTCTGAAATTGTTTTCTCAAGGCATTGATTTGGTCTGTATAAAGGTCTTGAGCTTTTTTGTATAATTTTTGTATTTTTTTGTTATCTGGAGAATATCTTAATAAGTATTTTAACCCATTTAGAATTTCTTGATATTTTTCCTGATCCCAGAGTGGACCCATTTCTTCAAGTTTTGTATCGATCATTGATTCATTTGCTTTTGCTACTTCCTTTTCTATGATAATAGCTGTTTTTTGAAATTCCCGATCGTCTGGGTACCTACTAGAAATGGCGTTGCAAAGATTCAAAGCTTCTGAGTATTTCTTTGAAGCTATGAGTAAATCGATATTTCTTCTTGCTTGCTGGATGAAGGCGTTGTCCATTTTTGTGTTTTTGTTTGTTTTATTATATCACAAAAATGTCTTTATTTTAAGCCTTTTTGAAGTTCTATTAGCTTATTGAGGGCAAGCGCTTCTTCTTCTAGCCTGGCTTTGTCTTTCTCGATGACTTCTTTTGGAGCTTTCGCTACGAATCCAGAATTTTTGAGCTTTGACTTTAAGGATTTGATGAAGTTTTCTTTTTGTTCTATTTCTTTTGTTACTCTTATTAATTCTTTGGCGGTATCAATCATGTCTTTTAATGGTAGATACACTTCGATATCTCCTACAAAAATAACCTTAGAATCAGGAACTTTTGGCCCCTTATTTTTGATTTCCAATGACTCTAATAAACCCATTCTTTTGATAACTTCTTGTTTGCTCTCAAGTAAATCCACGTATTTGCCGGCATAAATAATAGAGTGGATTTTCTTTGATGGTTCCACTTTTAGCTCTGATCTCAAGCTGCGTATTTTATTGATTAATTCATGAACTATTTCCATTTCTTTTGCTTCCTGTTCAAAAATTAATGTTTTATCAAACTTGGGCCATTCTTCCGCTATTAACATCTTTTCTTGATCGAGCGATTCCCATATTTTCTCGCTTACAAATGGTACAAAAGGATGAAGTAATTTTAAGAATGTTTTTAAAACAAATAGTAGTACTGCTGGATTTTTATGTTCACCTTTGGAAATTTCTAGATACCAATCACAGTACTTGCTCCAAATGAAATCGTATATCCTTGTCCCGGCTTCAGAAAGTCTAAAATTTTTAAAATCTGCGTCAACTTCTTTGATCAGTTTTTGTAATTCGGTGAGAATCCATTTATCAGCTACTGATTTGACGTGATCTTTATTGAATTTTATTTTTTTGTCTTCTTCGGTGACGTTCATCAGGGCAAATCTGGCGCTATTCCAAATTTTATTAATGAAGTTTCTATAACCTGCGATTTTTTCCTCGTATAGACGCATATCGCTACCAGGCGTTGATCCGATTACAAGACTCAATCTGACGGCGTCTGTCCCGTATTTTTCAATCATTTCCAATGGATCAATCCCATTTCCGGCTGATTTACTCATTTTTTTACCAAATTTGTCTCGTATTAATCCATGGAGGTAAACGGTTTCAAAGGGTATTTCTCCTAGTGTGTATGTGGTCATAATAATCATTCTGGCAACCCAGAAGAAAAGGATGTCATAACCAGTTTCCATTACAGAAGTTGGGTGAAAATATTCGAGATCTGCAGTCTTTGCCGGCCATCCTAGTGTAGAAAAAGTCCAAAGTCCTGATGAAAACCAAGTATCTAGGGTATCCTCGTCTTGTCTCCATTTAGAATTTTTACATTTAGAACAAGCTTCTTTCGGTTTTGATTTACTCGCGGTAAACTCGTCACAATGTTCGCAATACCAAACCGGAATTCTGTGACCAAACCAAATTTGTCTGGAAATACACCAATCATGAAGATTTTCCATCCAATGGAAATAAATTTTTTTGAATTTTGCGGGAACAATCTTAATCTGGTTATCTCTTACTACCTCAATTGCTTTTTCCTTGATTGTTTTCTTTTTGGCACCATCTTTAATAATTGGTTTATCCACGTTGATAAACCATTGCCTGGAAACCAGGGGTTCGATAGGTGTGCCACAGCGATAACAAACTGAAAGATTGTGAGTGTATTCTTCGATTTTTTCTACCAATCCCATTTTATCCATATCTTCAAGGATTGCTTTGCGACACTCTGTAGCAGTCATTCCCGCATATTTTCCACAATTGCTCATCATTCGACCCTTTTGATCGATGACAGATTTAATAGGGATATTGTGTCTTTGAGCTATTTCAAAATCAACAAAACTGTGAGCTGGTGTAACTTTGATAATACCTGTTCCAAATTCAGGATCTACTGCTTCATCTGCTACAACGGTTACTTCGAATTCACCAAGTACTCCCGGAATTATTACTTTTTTACCGATCCATTTGGTGTATCTTTTATCTTTTGGATGAACGGCTACAGCTGTATCTCCAAGCTTTGTTTCCGGCCTGGAAGTAGCTAGTGAAAATGGTCCATATTTGATCCAATATAATTTTTCTTGACGTTCTTTATAGTCGACTTCATCGTCTGCTAAAGTAGATTCGCAACGTGGACACCAATTAACAATCCTGTTTCCTCTATAGATTAGACCATCTTTATACATCTTGATAAAAACTTCCTGAACAGCATTAGTAAGTCCATCATCAAGGGTATATCGTTCTCTAGTCCAATCGCAGCTAGACCCCATTTTTCTAATTTGATTTCTGATAATGCTTTGAGAATTGGCAACATATTTTCTCACTTCTTCTAGAAATTTTTCACGACCTAATTGATGTCTATCTAGGCCTTTTTGAGCGAGAAGTTGCTCTACTTTATTTTGAGTAGCAATCGAGGCATGATCAGTCCCTGGAAGCCATAGGGCCGACTCTCCCATCATGCGATGTTGTCTAATTAAAATGTCTTCTATCGCCAACATAACAGCATGTCCCAAATGAAGGACTCCTGTAGCATTTGGCGGTGGCATAGAAATAACGAAAGGTTTTTTGGATTTATCTATTTTGGGCGTAAATACTCCGGACAATTCCCATTTTTTATAAATTGCGTCTTCGTATTTTTTTGCTTCGTAAGTTTTTTCTATATTATTTTCCATGGATGGTTTTTATGCATGCGGTTGCTATATTACAATTTATAGTTTTGGCTTGCAATTCAAAGTGTCCTGATTGACTTTGAGCCAAATTTTGTCTATAATTTAACATAGTAAAAACATTTATTCCTTGAGAAAAAATGCCACAAACTGCTTCTAATACATCGTCTCGTGGACCAAATGAAGATCTGCGCTCAGTAGAGAGTTTGTCTCGCGTCCAAGATAAAAAACATGAAGACCATGAGGTTAAAAAAGTAGCCGAAAGTTTTGCAGGAGAAGCGAAGACGGAAGTTTTAGGATTGGATGAATCTGCTGAAACTAATGACAAAGTTAGTGAAGTTTTGAGTAATTCAAAGGATTTAGCCTCTACCGGTGGAGGAAAAAAAGCTTATGCCAGTGCCTCTAAGAAAGAAATCGAAGCTTTAAGAGTGAAGTTGCTTAAAAATTTGCCCAGCGAAAAAGCGATGAAAAGACAAGTTGAGCATGAAATTCGTAAAGAAATTAAATATTTGAGAGGGAAGGCTATGGGATTAATTAGACCTTCCTATAATTCAATGAGTTTTTTCGAGATGGCGAACTTACTCAGAAAGATTCGTGAACTTAAGGGTATTTTGTATTCGTTGGTGAAAATTTCTTTTGAAAGGCTAAAAACTCTTTGGCTGCGTTTTGTTCATGGGATTATGTAATTGTGTTTTTTTGTGAAGCTGTTAAAGTTTATCCGGGCTTACTTATTTAGACATGACTTTAAACAAGGATCAGCAAAAATTGGTCAGAGAAATTAATGCTTTAAAAATGGCTAAAAATGCCATTGTGCTTGTTCATAATTATCAAAGGCCTGAGATTTACGAAGTGGCTGATTTTATCGGAGATTCTCTAGAGTTGTGTAGAAAAGCTGCTGATACTAAGGCGAAAATTATTCTTTTTTGTGGAGTTAACTTTATGGCGGAGAGTGCGGCTATATTAAATCCTGGGAAAAAAGTGATTATTCCATATCTTGATGCGGGATGTGCGATGGCGGATATGGTAAACGCTAAAGAGCTTCGCTTGTTCAGGAAAAAACATCCTGGGGCTAAAGTGGTTTGCTATGTAAATTCCAGTGCCGATGTAAAAGCAGAGTCAGATATTTGTTGCACTTCTTCCAATGCCGTTAAAGTTGTTAAATCTTTAAAAGAGAAAGAAATTATTTTTGTTCCTGATAAAAATTTAGCTGATTATATTCAAAAGCAAGTTCCGGAGAAAAAAATTATTCCATGGCAAGGATTTTGTCCGGTGCATCATAGTTTGACTAAGGAATATATTTTGGATGTAAAAAAGCAATATCCGAAGGCTGAAATTTTGGCTCATCCGGAATGTCGTCCCGAGGTTCTCGAACTGGCTGATCATATTTCTTCTACTAGTGGGATGCTTTGGTGTGCTAGAAATTCAAAGGCTAAAGATTTTTTTGTACTAACAGAATGTGGCATGACTGAGAGGCTTAATCGCGAACTCCCCGACAAAAAGTTTTATGGACTTTGTAATATGTGTTTTGACATGAAGAAAAATACTTTGCCTGCTGTTTTAAAATGTTTGCAAAATGAGAAGCCCGTGGTGAAAGTTGATAAAAAAGTCGCTTTGAAAGCCAAGAAGGCTTTTGATAGAATGTTACTAGTAGCATAAATAAGCCAATATGGATCGACATGCTTTAGCACAACTTACTCATAAGGCGGCAAACTTTCTGACATTAGACAATAATGTCTATAAACAGTGGGTTTTTAGATATACTTTTTTGGAATTAGAAAAGGATTTAGGTGCTAAGGGGGATGTAACTACGGCCTCGATTTTTCCTGAATTGAAAGAGGTAAAGGCTAAAGTTATCGCCAAGGAAAATGGAATACTAGCGGGAGCTGAGGAGATTAAATATTTTTTGGTTGATGCTGATGAAAATTTTAGGCCAAGAGTTAGTGGAAAATTTTCTATAGATTTTAAGAAAAAGGATGGAGACGTTCTCAATAAGGGTGATGTTGTGATGGAAATCTCAGCGGAAGTCCATGATTTATTGGCTGTAGAGAGAGTAATGCTGAATTTATTAATGCGAATGAGCGGAATTGCCACTAAGACTCGCCGAATTGTTGATAAAATAAAAGATTCTGGAGTCCTGATTGTTCCTACGAGAAAAACACTTTGGGGATTACTTGATAAGAAAGGGGTGGTGGTTGGTGGAGGAGGAACTCATCGTTTGAATTTATGTGACGCAGTTTTGATAAAAGATACTCATTTGGATTTAATGGGAAGAGATGTTTACAGAACTTTGAAGACTCTGAGCGAGAATAAGCCCGATTGTAGATTTATTGAGGTTGAAACTGAAAATGTGGATGAGGCTGTTGGTGCAGCTAAATTTTTAAGCGTTGATCTTTCTACTTATAAATTAAGCACTATTGGAGCGATCATGTTTGATAATTCTAAGCCTGAGGATATCAAAAAAGCAATCGATCAGATTAAGCAAGATGGGCTTTATGAAAAACTTCTATTTGAAGCTTCGGGCGGAATCAATGAAATAAATGTGGCTGAGTATGCGTCTACAGGGGTAGATATTATTTCGATGGGAGAATTAACAAATGGAGTGAAAAGTCTGGATATGAGCATGAAGATTGTGTAAATAAAAGATTAGCCTCGGCTTGACTGATTAGCTATTTTATTATATACTTTTGTAGTATTTAAACAAAATTTTATATGGCTCCAGAAAATGATGGATTAGCGGATCCTGTTGAAGCGAATCCCGATGTCGCTGTGGGCACTCCGAATCCTGGTAAAGAAGGAGCTCCTGTAGTGCCAGCAACTGGTGAGCAACAAGCTGCCTTATCAGGTGAACAGGGTGAAGCTTTGACTGCAGATCCGGCTACGGCTGAAGCTGTGGAAAAAGAGCCTCAGCTTGATTTGACTGTTGATAGACCTTGCAATAATCCGGCCGGGCGTTACGTAGGGTTAAATGCTGTTCAACGCGGAAAACTTGGGGTTGAAGTTGGTGGGACTGTGGAACTTTTTGAGGAAGGTGTAAGTATCGGCGTTTTTACAGTTGGAAAAGGAGCATCTGAATTAGCTAAAATGCCTGAAAGATTTTCGGCTAATGTGGTTATGCCTGGAAAAATGGTTACCGTTAAGAAGGCTATTGATCGTGCTGAAAGCGTGATGTCTTTGCCTATAACTCATGGGATCGAAAATGTTCCTCAAGGATTGGACGAAGTTGAAGCTGGGAAATATGCCGAACGTACTCAGCGTAGAATAGGAATTATTACTGAGAGGTTTAAGGATGCTGAAACTGGTGTGTTTATGACTGTTCCAACTGCTGTTTTAAATCAAATAACTGGAGGCGTTGCCAGAGTTGCAGCTATTGCTGAAGGAATGGTTAAGGTTGGGGGTCGTGAAGTGAAAATCATCATGGTTCCAGCTGGAACTGATATTGGATTAACGACTAAAGCTGCTAAATTATTGGGATTTCCACAAGGATTGAAAGAACTTCGTTTTAGAGTAAGTAGTGGGGTTCTTGTTGTTGATTAAAAATTGGGCTTTAGATATTTAAGAGACCATTGTTTTCTTTTAACCATTGTTCTCTTTTCTTGTAATCCGGGATAGTATTCTTTACTGTTTCCCAAAATCTTCTGGAGTGATTTAGGTGATGGAGATGAGTTAATTCATGAACAATTACATAGTCGATCACTTCTATGGGAGTCATTATTAGTCTCCAACTGAAATTTAATTTTCCGCTAGCTGTGCAGGACCCCCAACGTTTCATGGCGTGCGATATTTTAAGGCTTCTGGGTTGGCAATTCATTATTTCGGAATAAATTTTGCATCTATCCCCTATTATTTTTAAAGCTTCTGATTTGTACCATTTTTTAATCGCTTTTTGATGGTGAGGCCAAACTGAAGTTGAAATTATTAATTCATCTCTTAGTTGAACTGGAGTTTTAGTTGGATCTATACGGAGTTGATATATTTTCCCTAAATATAAAAATTCTTCTCCGTTCTCATATTGTTTTGGTTTAGCTTTTGGTCTGGAACTAATCTCTGTAATTTTTTTATTAATCCAATTCTTTTTTTCAACTATGAACTGCTCAATATATCTCATTGGAGTAAAAAGCGGAGCTTTTACCACTAATGTTGCTTCTGGAGTTATGCTCAAGCAGATAGTGCGACGACGAGACCTGATTAATTTGTAGTGTTTAACTGAGTTCACGTGTTGTTGAAATGTTCTACGTTTTTAACAACTTATTCTGCCTCCATCTAAATCGTAATCCATTTTTAACCAGCTAAATTCCATTTCACTGGCTTGATCGCAAAATTCATCCGTATCTAATTCGTACTCTACTCCAAAAACAGCCTTGTTTGCATCGATAAAGGGCTGTAGCTCGTCACATTCTTCATATTCGAAGCATTGTTCATTTACTGCAAAATCAAAATAACTAATGACGTCTTTGACTTGCTTTAATCCATTTTTTAAACCAACAGATAGATTTCTTTTATGAGCTTCTGTTGCAATCCATTTGCTATAGGCAACTTGGTCTTTATACGTGAGATTGAATCCGCTATCGTTATCGTACCCATCCATGTTGTCGGGCTCAACTCCATCACATTTTTTCTCTACTGCTAAATCTAAACGATTTTCCATAATGGGAGCTAGTAAATCTATTTGCGAGACATCTAGCCATTTTTCATCTTCCCATCCTTCTAAGGTATCTCCTAAAACTTCTTCCGGAAAATCTTCTGCGTCACTACGAAATTCCTCATAAGATCCTGCTGAAAAATAGCAGATTACTTTTTTATTTTGAGAATGCAGTTTGTCGATTGTTTTTTGAGGAGTTTTTTCAAGATCTATGTCATACATGTCGACATCATAGGTAGTATTTATGTTTCCGGTGAGCTGCCATTGCCAAGTTGTTCCGGGAGTTGGTTTCCACCAGGTTACTGAAGGTGTTTCCGTTGGCGTAGATAACCCGTTATTTTGATAGTTCATCGATTCTTTATTTGTAATATTTTCAACTAATCTCCAGATAATTTCTATCATTTCTCCTCTCGTTATCTGCTCATTTATCTTTGATATTGTAATTGGTATTGCCTTACCACCGGATAACGTCTGCATGTATGGTTCATACCAAATAGTCGGATCTCTTGGAGATTCATAATCCAGTGATTCAATTATGATTTTTCCTGCTTGGGTCAGAGTTATATTATCTTTTGGATGGAATAAACCATCGTCATATCCTTCCACAATTCCTAGTCTTTTGGCTGTACAAATATATTTTGCAAACCATTCAGTTCTGACGTCCGGGAAACAGTTTTCTCCATATATGTTGTCTGCTGTCAGGCTAAAATTAATGACTATTTTACTGAATTCTGCCCTGTTGATTAAATTTTCTGGCTTAAATGTCCCATCTTCATATCCTTCTACTATATTATTTTCTTGAGCATAGTTAATTGCTTCTGAAAACTGATTAGAGGTTGGTACGTCTGTAAAGAAAGCAAACACAAAGGGAGTAGTTGTTAAAAACAACATAATTGCAATGATTGTAGTTAGGCTTTTGTTCATATTTATTTTAATTGTATTGATTTAATTTTTCGAACGAGATTTTTTGGTGGAGCTGATGGGATTCGAACCCACGACCCCTTCCATGCCATGGAAGTGCTCTAGCCAGCTGAGCTACAGCCCCAGACTTTTTGAAGTTGATATATTTATAGTTTCTTATTGGAATTAGCTCAATAGAATTTTCTTGTATATTGCGAAAAAAATATTGTAGAATTCCGCTCTAAAAATTAATTATAGTTTATGCCTGACGGATCTCTGGATAGCCTTGACAAACTGGCGCTTTTTATTTATTATTGCAACTAATATTTACATTTTAAGCTAAAAAATATGGGAGCAGAAAGTGATAAAGGAAATTTGCATGTGGCTCATGACATTGGCGGAGAAGCCGATAGAACTATTGATCGCGGACCTAATGCTGATACTATTGATGAAACTTCTGAGGCTGTCGGGGCGTCGCACAACGGAGCGTTGGACGTTGTAGAAGGACCTGATGCTGAAAAAATAGCCGCCTTTAGACGAAGTGACACTTTTGCGGTGATTCGTAGAATAGTCCCTAACGCTGAGGTAAAGTTTGAAAATGGCTTATTCCGCGTTTCTTACGCAATATATGTGGGTCCGGCGAAAACGACTAGAGTTGTTTATCATGATTATTATGATTCTGAAGGGAAATTCATTCCCGCTAGGAGTCATAAAGAAACTCCAGATCGAGATGAAAGACAAGGAGGAACTAGGGCTTTAAGGTATTTAGGGTAATAGACGTAATTTCTTCAATAGGGAAAACTTCTTTGATCTACGAAAAGTTTAGCTCCTGACCGTCGCAACTTTTCTTGATCAAAGTCCTTCGCCTACGCCAAAATCTCGCAAAGCTCATTTTGGCTACGGCTTTGGACCAGTTTTCTCGCTACTTTATGGTGGGCGAGGAGGGACTCGAACCCTCACGGTTTTGGCCATTAGCTCCTAAGGCTAACGTGTCTACCAGTTCCACCACTCGCCCATTTTATTTGGAGGTTTTTTAAAGAAGAACGACCCCTATTTTAGCGACAGCTTTCTAAATTGCAACACCAAATAAAATTCATTTGACTACTTTAGAGGAAGGGTGTACATTTGCCCCTTGCAAATTTCCCAGGAAATAATATTGCTTTAAAATCAATTTTCTGGCTTGACAATAGATTCGTAAGTGAATATCCTAAGGTACGCAATTGATTATTAACTAATTACATATGTCTATCCCATCAACAAAACTTAACTTAAGCGAGATTATTGAAGACATATTTTTGATCCTAACCAATAAAGAGAAGGATATCATTGTTCAACGTTTTAGTTTGGATAATAAGCCAAGGAGAACTCTAGAGAGTATTGGCCAACAGTTTTCTGTTACCAGAGAACGTGTTCGTCAAATCGAGAAGATTGCTCTAAATAAGCTAAAAAGAACTGTTCAAACGACTCGTTTAAACGCTATTAATGAGATTGCTAATAGAGTCATTAATGAAAACGGTGGAGTCATCTTGGAAAAGAAATTAGTTAGCGCAATTTTGAATGAGATTGGTTCTACCAGTGATGTTGATGCTCATATCATTAAATTGGCATTAAGCATTAATCCAATTATCGACAAATCTGAAAAGACTAATTTGGTAAATCCTTTCTGGAAACTTAAGGAATTAAATCTTTCTTTGGTTAATTCTATTATTTCTACCGGGATTAAAACTCTAAGAAAGAAAGCTGATGTAATGCAAGATGGCAAATTGGTTGTTCAAATCCGCCAGCTGATGGAAGAAGTTTTGAAGAATTTTAGTGATGCTATCATTACTTCATCTTTGGAAGTAGATAAAAGAATCAAAAGAGTTGAGGGAGGTTTTGGTTTAATGACTTGGAGACATATAAATCCAAGAAGTATTAGAGATAAAGCTTATATTATTCTAAAGAGAGAGAAGAGACCTCTTCACTTCGTAGAAATTGCTAACAAAATTGCTGAATCAGGATTTGATAAGAAAGTTGTGACAACTCAGGCTGTTCACAATGAACTTATTAGATATGACCAATTCGTTTTGGTTGGACGTGGACTTTATGCTTTGAAAGAATTTGGATACGAAAAAGGGGCTGTTGCTGATATCATTGAAGGATTACTCAAGAAAAAGAGTCCGATGACTAAACAAGAAATTATCGAGGGAGTTTTGAAACAAAGACACGTTAAAAAAGGTACGATTTCTCTAAACTTACAGAAGAATCCTCAATTCGTACGTGTCGGGCGTGCTGTTTACAAGCTTGAGCTTAAACGCAAGAAGTAAACTGATTGATTACTGAGTTCAAATAAATTAGAATACTACCGCTTTAATAATTTTAACTTTTTTGTTATGGGCGATTGCGTGTTTTGTAAAATTATAAACAAAGAAATACCTTCTGAATTTCTGTATGAAGATGATATCTGTATAGCCTTTAAAGATATTAATCCAAAGGCGGACACGCATCTTTTGATCGTTCCCAAAAAACATATTCCAACTATCATGGATCTGGAAGAGGGTGACGAAAAAATCATTGGACACTTGGTGGCTTGCGCAAAAAAACTTGGGATGCAATTAAATCTTCCCGGATACAATCTTCAAATAAACGTAGGAAAAGAAGGGGGCCAAGAAGTATTTCACGTTCACGTTCATATGATGGCTAACTTTGCTTAAATAAATTATGTCTTTTGTAAATCTACATACTCATTCTCATTACAGCCTACTGGATGGGTTTGGTAGTCCGAAAGATATAGTTTTGCGAGCAAAAGAATTGGGATATCCAGCTATTGCCTTAACTGATCACGGAGTTATTCATGGTCTGATTGAGTTCTATCATGCAGCAAAAGATAATGGTATAAAGCCTATTTTGGGATGTGAATTATATATGGCTCCTCGTACTAGATTTGATAAGGAAGCTCAAGTTGACAACAAGCCTTATCACATGACTACTTTGGCCGCTACGAATGAAGGCTATCAAAATTTATTAACTTTGGTTACAAAGGCTAATTTAGAAGGTTTTTATTACAAACCTCGAATCGACATAGGCTTGCTAAAGGCTCATAGTAAGGGCCTCATTGTTTTAAGCGGGTGCTTGATTGGAGAATTGCCTAGGATGATTCTTTCTGGAAATGAAGATGCTGTTAAAGAGGTAGTGGAAAGAAATATTGAAATTTTTGGGAAAGATCATTATTTCTTAGAGGTTCAAGACCACCCTTTAATTGAAAACCAACAAATCGTTAATGCTAGAATTAAAAAATTAGCTAAAGAATATGGTTTACAAATAGTTCTCACTAATGATTCTCATTATCCTCGACCAGAAGATAAAGACGTTCATGACATTTTGATTTGCATTCAGACCCAGACGACTGTTAGCGATGAAAATCGCATGAGATATACCGGAGATTTTTCGATTCGCGATGTAAAAGAAATGGAAAGTATTTCAAAAGAATTTCCAGTCGCTATTGAAAACACTCTGAAAATTGCTGAAATGTGTAATGTAGATTTCGAATTTGGTAAAAATCTAATTCCTTCATTCCCTACTCCAAACAATGAATCTGCCGACAGATATCTTAGACAATTATGTGAAGATGGTTTGAATTACAGATTTAAAGGAGCTGCAATCCCAAGAGAATATATGGAAAGACTTGAATATGAGTTGATGACTGTTCACAACATGGGCTTTGATACTTATTTTTTGATTGTTTCGGATTTTGTTAGATATGCCAAAGAACAAAAAATTGCTGTTGGTCCAGGAAGAGGTTCAGCCGCGGGGTCAATTTTAGCTTGGTCATTAGGAATTACTGATCTTGATCCAATCCATTATGGCCTTTTCTTTGAACGCTTTTTGAATCCTGAAAGAGTAAGTATGCCCGATATTGACATCGATTTTGCAGACCATAGGCGCGACGAGGTTTTGCAGTACGTAATTGATAAATATGGCCGTCAAAACGTAGCTCAAATTATTACTTTTGGAACGATGGCTTCCAGAGCGGCTGTGCGTGATACCGGTAGAGCGCTAGGATATCCTTATCAAGAAGTTGATGTGTTGGCAAAAATCGTTCCTCCACCGGTACAGGGGAAACATGTTCTCTTGAAGACTTCTATAAAAGAAGATCCTGCCTTAAAACAGACTTATGAAAAAGATGAGAGAGCTAGAATTTTGTTGAATTACGCTATGAAATTAGAGGGTACGGTGAGGCATGCTGGCACTCATGCTTGTGCTGTTGTGATAGCTGAAAAACCTCTTACTGAATATACCGCTTTGCAATATGGCGCTAGCGGAGATTCTACTGAAATAGTCACTCAATTTTCGATGAAGCCAATTGAAGAATTGGGACTGCTTAAGATGGACTTTTTAGGCTTGAAAAATTTAACTGTAATAGAAAAAACTTGCAAAATAGCTAAAAGAACTAAGGATGCGGACATTGATATAACAAATATCCCTCTTGATGATAAAGCCACTTTTAAACTTTTCCAAGAAGGAGATACTACCGGAGTTTTTCAATTTGAATCACCGGGAATGCGTCGTTATTTGAAGGATTTAAAGCCAACTAAATTTGAAGATGTTGTGGCAATGGGAGCCCTATATAGGCCGGGACCAATGGACTGGATTCCAAATTACATTGCCGGTAAAAAAAGTCCAAAGGATGTAGAGTATTTACATGAGTCCTTTAAATCAATACTGGAGACAACTTATGGAGTAGCTGTTTACCAAGAACAGATCTTGCAATTAGCCAGAGATTTTGCGGGATTTTCTTTAGGAGAAGCCGATTTACTTAGAAAAGCTGTAGGTAAAAAAATTGGCAGCTTATTGGCTGAACAAAGAGAAAAATTTATTGCTGGTGCCGTTAAAAAAGGTCATAAGGAATCTTTTGCGAAAGAAGTTTTTGAGAAAGTAGTAGAGCCTTTTGCGGGATATGGATTTAATAAAGCTCACGCCGTTTGTTATGGAATGATCGCCTACCAAACAGCTTATTTGAAAGCGCACTTCCCTATTGAGTTCATGACAGCTTTACTATGTAGTGATGCCGGTAACACAGATCGTGTAGTTTTGGAAATCCAGGAGTGTTTGGAAAAGGGAATAGATGTATTACCTCCTTCTGTAAACGAATCTTTTGGCCAATTTACTGTCGTTAACGATAAAACTATTCGGTTTGGATTGATGGCTATTAAAGGTGTAGGCGAAGGACCTATTAAGGAAATGATTGAAGTGAGAGATAAAGTTGGCAGATTTAAGTCTTTAGAAGATTTTGCAAGTTTAGTTCCTCAAAAAATAATTAATAAGAAAACTATTCAAGCATTAGCTTATAGTGGAGCTCTTGATGAATTTGGAGATCGTAATCAAATCGCTGAAAACTATGACGAGCTTTCTAAATACGCTAAGCAGTGTCAAGATTCTGCGGTAAATGGTCAGACTAATATTTTTGGAATGATGGATGAATCTACTACTAAAGATTGTGGATTCAAGATGAGAAATGTTCCGAAATCGACTCAAATGCAAAGATTAAAATGGGAAAAAGAATTTATTGGGATGTATGTGTCGGGGCATCCGTTACGTGGACTTAAAAAGTATATATCTAGAAAAGCTAATTTGATTGGCGATTTAACCACTAAAAGTCTTGGAAAGCCTTTAAAAGTTATTGGATTAATTTCAGGATTGAAAAAAATGCTTACGAAAACCGGTGGTTATATGGCCACTTTTGTTATCGAGGATCCAAGTGGAAAAGTGAATGCAATTATGTTTCCAAAAGCTTTTGCTCAGTACGGAGATGTCCTTCATGAGGACTGCGTAATTGGAATTGCTGGAAAACTTGATAATCGCCGCGGGCTTTATCAAATTATGTGTGATAATGCTAAACTTTTATCGTTAGATAATATGATGAAAAACGCAAAAGAAGAACGCTTTTTTGAAGGGAATGATAAATCGGATATTGTAATCAGACTTTTGGATGATGTTTTGAATGAGAAGAAAGAAGAAATCCCGGAAGAAGATACAGTCCAAGATGTTTTCACTATCGAGATCCCAAAAAGTGCCAATTCTGAAACAATGAAAAATCTTAAAAATCTTCTGATGAGACATCAAGGAAAAACTCCGGTAGAACTTTTCTTGGCTGCAGGAGACAAAAAATTGAAACTTCCATTCGGGGTTGAGTTATCTGAAGAACTAAGGTCTAGAATCGACTCTTTGCTCTTGCAATAATGGATTGAAAAAAGAGGTGTTCTACACTAAGATTAAGCAGTCTTTAACTTAAATATATGTACAGAACACACACTTGCAATGATCTTACGGCTGCTCATGATGGCAAAAAGGTTACTCTTGCCGGATGGGTGCACAGAAGAAGAGATCACGGAGGCGTAGTCTTTATAGACTTACGTGATCGTTATGGATTAACTCAAATTGTTTCCGATCCAAATAATTATAGCGATGCTCATAATTTGATGAACGAGGCTAGAAGTGAATATGTTTTACAAATTGAAGGAACGGTAAGAAAACGTCCTGAAGGGCAAGCTAATCCTAATCTTCATACTGGAGAGATCGAGGTTTTAGTTCAAAAAGTTACTATTTTGAACGCCGCGAAAACAACTCCTTTTGAGATTGACCAGGAAAAGGATGTGAGTGAAGATGTTCGTCTAAAATATCGTTACTTGGATCTACGTCATGAACGTCTAAAAGATAATCTTGTACTCCGTCATAAAGTTATTAAATACATCCGTGACTACATGGATAAAAATGACTTTATCGAGGTGGAAACTCCTATTTTGATCAAAGGTACACCTGAAGGTAGCCGCGAATATTTAGTTCCTTCCAGAATTTATCCGGGAACTTTTTATGTACTTCCTCAATCTCCACAACAATTGAAACAACTTTTAATGGTTGCTGGATTTGATCGTTATTTCCAAATCGCCAGATGTTTCCGTGATGAAGATCAGCGTGGAGACAGACAACCAGAATTTACGCAATTAGATGTGGAAATGTCTTTCATTGATGAACATGACATCATGAAATTAAATGAAGGGTTGATGATTGATATTGTGAAAAAGTTTGTTCCTCACAAAAAAATCAAGCAAACACCATTCCCTATTTTGACTTATGACGAAGCAATGAATATTTACGGCAGTGATAAACCGGATATTCGTTTCGACATGCCTCTTTCCGACGTTACGGACATTGCTTCCGAATGTGGTTTTGGAGTATTTAAGAGTGTAGCGGAAAAAGGTGGAGTCGTAAAAGCGCTGAGAGTAGAGGGCGGAGCTAAGTTCACCAGAAAAGAAATTGATGAATTTGAAGAGGTCGCTAAAATTTATGGAGCCAAAGGTTTGGCTTATATGACACATGGTGATGAAGGCTTGAAATCCACCATCGCTAAATTTTTCAGCCCAGAAGATTTAAAAGAAATCATTGAAAGATGCGGATCTAAGAATGGTGATATTATTTTCTTTGCCGCTGACGGTTTCAAAACAGCATGTGAGTCCTTAGGCAAAGTAAGGCTTGCTGTTGCGGCTAAATTTAATTTACTGGATAAGGATTTATTTGCCTTCTGTTGGGTAAAAGATTTTCCGATGTTTGAAATTGACGAAGAAACTAAAAAATTAAATGCCGTTCATCATCCGTTTACTTCTCCGAAAGACTCTCAGGAATTCGGGGAGGATCCGGCAAATGCTTTAGCCTTGGCTTATGATATTGTTTTAAATGGAGTTGAAATTGGTGGAGGCTCTATTAGAATTCATAATAGAGATACTCAGAAAAAAGTGTTTGATGTTTTAGGAATTAACGATGTTGATGCCGAAAGAAGATTTGGGCATATGCTCGAAGCTTTCCAATATGGAGCTCCCCCTCATGGAGGAATCGCCTGGGGACTAGATAGATTGATTATGATTTTTGCAGATGAGCCTAATATCAGAGAAGTTATTGCGTTCCCTAAGGATCAAAAAGCTAAAGATTTGATGCTAGGCGCTCCTTCTCAAATGCCAGAAGAACAAATCGCAGAATTGCACATCAAGACTGTAAAAAATGATAAATAGTCGGTTGATTAAAGCTTGAAAATGTGTTAATATTTACAGAATTGTAATATAAAAAGTTTGATGGACACATTGTTGGCAAATTGGAAAATGATTGTAGGTGTCGTTGCAGGTCTTCTGTTTCTGTATGTAGTGATTAAATACATTCGTCACCGTGTAAATATAGAAAGATCTTTGAATATGGTCTTTCTTTTAGTAAAAGTTCCAAAAAAGGAATCCAAAGAAGATCGTGAAGTTGAAGGAGAGCAGTATTCTATGCAAAAGGACCATAAAGAGATTTGTGGAGGCATTATGACTCAATTTTTTGAGGCTCTACATAGTCTGTATCAAAAAGAGTGGTATGCTTTTTTTACTGATCAAGACTTTCTATCTTTTGAATATGCAGTAATAGATGGATTAGTTCATTTCTTTATAGTTTGTCCTAGACATCTTGCGCCTTTGGTGGAAAAACAATTAACAGCTTTCTACCCTGATTCTTACGTAGAACAAGTTGATGATTACAATATTTTCAGTCCAAAAAGTCATGTTTGTTCTGCTTATATTGTTACAGATAAGCCTTATTGGTACCCGATAAAGACTTATACTCGTATGACCGCTGATCCTTTAAATGGAATCGTGAATTCTCTATCTAAAATCGGTCATGAGGAGGGAGCTGCTGTTCAGATAATGGTAAGACCAGTAAAAGAAGGTTGGCAAAAGAAAGGCCGTAAGAAAGCTAGCGAAATTTTTCAGAATAAGAAACATCACGATTTTTCATGGGTTAATCCGTTGTCTTGGATTTCGACTTTGTTTGAACTCTTGTTTAAAGGTGAATCCGCTGTTGTCAATAATTTTGATAAGGATGGCGTTAGTACTAGAACGACTCCGGTTACAGATGAGGAAGTTAAAGCCATGGAAGAGAAAAATGCGAGACCTGGTTTCGAGACAATTATCAGACTGGTTTCCGCTGCAAACACAAAGCAAGACGCTCATACTAATTTGGTCGGTATGCGTGGCGCTTTTGTCCAATACAACACTCCAAATGGAAATAGCTTAGAATATTCTCATTGGCACAACAATAAAGGACTCGTTACCAATTTTATTTTTAGAAATTTTTACCGAGGTTTTAATCAATGGATAATTCGTAAAAAAAATATTCTAGCTGCCGATGAATTGGCCAGCCTATTTCATATTCCAAATATCAGATTTAATAAATATCCTTGTATCGCGTGGCAAAACTTCAAAATTGCGGCTTCTCCACCGAATATTCCAACAGAAGGTATTTTGCTCGGATATAATATTTATCGTGGGGAAAAGAAAGAAATTCGCATGAAGAGAGAGGATCGATTTAGACACTTCTATGTAATTGGACAAACCGGTACCGGTAAATCTTCTATCTTGCAGGTAATGATTCGTCAGGATTTGAAGAACGGAGATGGCATCTGCGTGGTTGATCCGCATGGATCTTTGATTGAAGATATTTTACCTTTTATTCCTAGGGAGAGAGCTGATGATGTCATTTATTTCGATCCTAGCGATATGGAAAGACCTTTAGGCTTGAATTTACTAGAAGGCGACACTTGGGAAGAGAAAGAGCTGGTCGCTTTGGATGCGATGAATATTATGATTAAGCTTTTTGATGAGGAAGTGTTTGGACCTCGTATTCAGGATTATTTTAGAAATGGTTGTCTGACTCTGATGTCAGATCCAGGTGGAGCTGCTATTACTGATATCGTGCGTCTGTTTACAGATGATGACTTTGCCAAAATGAAGAGACAGCACGTCACTAATCCCATCGTAGCGTCTTTCTGGGATCACCAGATGGCTAAAACAGGTGCTCGGGAGAAACAAGAGATGATCCCCTACTTTGCCGCTAAATTCGGTCAATTCGTTACTAATACAATGATGAGAAATATCATTGGTCAGACTAAATCCGCCTTTGACATTTTTGATGTTATGCAGCATAAAAAGATTCTACTTATGAATCTTTCAAAAGGTGCCGTTGGGGAAATCAACTCTAAGCTACTTGGCTTGATTATCGTTCAGAAGATTCAGATGGCTGCTTTGAAAAGAGCTAAAGTTACTAAAGAAAGTCGTAGTGATTTCTTCCTATATATTGATGAGTTTCAAAACTACGTAACTAACAGTATTGAGGTTATCCTTTCTGAGGCTAGAAAATATCGTTTAGGTTTAAATATTGCTCATCAATATTTGGCACAGCTGGAAGAAGGCGGAGGTCAAACTAAAGGCAAAACTGATTTAAAAGGTGCCGTTTTTGGGAACGTCGGAACAATGATGGCGTATAAGATTGGCGCTCAAGATGCCGAGTTTATGGCTAAAGAAATGGCTCCCGTGTTTAGTGATCAGGACTTGATTAATATCGATAAGTACAAAGCTGTAATGAAGCTTTCGATCGATACTCAACCCAGCCGTCCATTCAGTATTATTCCGGTAAATCCATATACCGAAGAGGGAGATAAAGAAGCAGCCGAAGCATATAAACAACTTTCAAGATTGAAATACGGTAGAGATCGCGAGTTTGTAGATCGTGAAATCCTAAGAAGAATCGGGGCTATATAATAAACTTTATATTTGTCAAATAAGTTGTCTCGAGATAACAATTCTCGGCTTGTTTCAGCCATTATTTCTATTTTTTATTAAAACCTATTAAACAATCCTTTATTTCATTGTGCAACTCTAGTTGTCGGCTTGGATATCGTTTTTCTGCTATAATGTGGTGATTTAAAAAAATAAAAATCAAAATAAAAAATGGGAATAAAAAGTGTTTTAAAACTAGGCGTTGTTAATCTACTGACTATCACTCTTGGATTTTTTGCTTTCAGGCCAATTGCTAATGAAATCGCTATAGCTGATGATTTTTCGGAAGCTTCAGCAAATGGATATCCTTATGAGCAAACATTTGTGATCTCTGCTTATTATTCTCCGCTGCCTTGCCAGGAAAAATATGCTACTGGCAGTTATGAAGGAGATATTCGATTAAATGGTCATGGAATCCATGGAGCTGATGGTACATCTGTTTATCCTGGAATGATTGCGGCACCAAAAACTTATACTTTTGGGATGAAATTACATATTCCAGATGTTGGTATTGTGGCTGTTCATGATCGTGGAGGAGCAATTGTTCCTGCTGGAGATAGAGGAAATTCTTATGACCGTTTGGATATTTGGATGGGATATGGAGATAAAGGTCTACGAAGAGCTTTAAATTGGGGTAAAAGAACTGTTACTGCTACCATTTACGGAGTTACCGATGCTGTTATTGAGGATGTATATTTATCGGATTATTCTAGTGATGAATATGTCCCCAATGAATGTGATTACGTTAATGAAAATGTAGCGACATCTACTGGTTCAAATACATCTTATGTAGAGGAAGAAGACGAAATGACTAAGTTAGCTAGAAAATATAATCTAGAACTTTCTGAAATGCTTTCTTCATATTTAGAACCTGGGGTAAAGGGCGAAAGTGTTAGAAAATTGCAAGAAGAGTTAAAAAGATTGAATTTCTACAGAACTGAGCCCACCGGTGTTTATGATAAAATTACCGCTCATGCAGTTTTTAAATTCCAGCAATCACAAGGAATTGTTGAAGATGAAAATGTTACCGGTGCCGGAGTCTTTGGCCCAAAAACCAGACAAAAATTAAATGAGTTTATTGCTTCCAGAAATGATCGTAAAGTTTTAGTCGCTCAGGCTACTAATGACATGACTTATTTAGCCGAAGCCAATAAAGGAAATACTGACGAAACTAATCTAATTGCTGCTGAAATGGATTTCGGGACGACTTCTGCTGATGTAAAAAAATTACAAGCTATTTTAAAGGGAAAAGGATATTTTGCTAACAGTTCCTTCTCTAATTATTATGGACCTGAAACCAGAGAAGCTGTTGTAAAATTTCAGAAAGACAATGGTATAATTTCAGGTGAAAATGACACTGGAGCCGGTAGAGTCGGACCTGCTACTTTAAAGCTGTTAAATTCGATGTCGTAAAACTGTAAATAATTCTTTCTCAAGAAGGATTATTTTCTTTTCGATTCCTTCTATTAACTGAAAATTGTCACCAGGTCCGTTATTGCGTTTCTTGCCTTCTTTGAATCGTTTTTTAAGAGTGACTATTTTATCGTGATCGACTCTTTTATCAGCATAATAGAGAATTTTTTCTTCCCAGGTCTTGAGTTTATCTATTAGATAAAAATCGTGTTTTAAGATTAGATTTGCCAACTTTAGTTCTCCAGTTCCTTTGAGGATTTTTGCAATCGCTTTTTCGTGACCAATTTTAAAATACTTTTTGCGCAAAGTTTCCCAAACTTTCAGGTCTTCTTTCGTAGCTGTTTTTTTAATTTCATAAGGGTTGTAATTTCTAATGTCACAAATTCTCAAAGCATCGTGTAATAAAGCGGCATTCAACAGGAGCTCTTTATTAATTTTCACGCCATTCCCTTCGAATTTATCAGCTAAATTTTCGCATATTTTAGCGACTTGCCTCATATGAGCAATAACATTCCCGGGAGTATGATATTTCTTATAAATTTGCTGGATTTTAGCTTTGTTCATTAGGGTCAAAAACGGTAATTTTACGAGAGTTTTCGTCTAAGTATTCAAGACAAATATCGATACGATCTTTTGGCAAATGATCTTTCAGCCTATCAGCCCATTCAATAATCATTATATTGTTTTTATTGATCAAAAATTCCTCCATTTCCTGTAGCAATAGTTCATCGATTGTTTCAAGCCGATAAAGGTCGATGTGATATAGATTATTTTTGCCTAATTTATAATCGCGAATGTAAGTATAAGTTGTGCTTTTGATTGAAAAAGTATCAATTCCTAAAGCTTGTGCAAATCCTTTGGTGAAAGTCGTTTTCCCTGTCCCAAGATCTCCAAATAGGCATACTACCCCCCCTTTCCTTACCTTTTCGGCAATCTTCTTGGCAAATTCTTTAGTTTCTTTTTCATTTTTAGTTATCTCCATGCATTGATTTTTAGCTGGTAATTTGGTATAATTTTATAATCTTTTCAAATAAAAACAAACACAAACAATGAAAAAAAATAAAAGTTCAAAAAAGAATAAAAGAAAGTTTGGGTTTAATAAACGGATTATCATTGGAGCTTTGGTGGCTGTATTCACGACTTCTATCCTAACTTTTTCAGGGGTATTGCCTGCTATGTATAGAAGTAGCGTGCTGAGTATACCTAAGCATTCTCCTTTTGACGGTACGACTTATCCTGTAAAAAAAGTACCAGATTGGGTCAATTTATCCTCTGGAGAATGGAGTCAATCATATAGCGAATTCAAAAAAAATAAGCTCATTGATGTTCCTTCTTACGGCACTAAGCAATTAAAAAACGGTACTGATAATGCTGCTAGAAATGCTCAAACGACTTATTCAGTTGTTTACATGGGAAATTATGAATTTGATCATGAAGAAGATGCTGGTTCTCATCTCGCGGTAGATATTAAAATTCCGGAAGGGACTCCGATCTATGCGATTGCGAATGGGACTGTAATTAAAGCTTCTACTCAAAACGATGGGTTTGGTTATCATATTGTTCTGCAACACAATAATTTTCCTACTTTAGATGACAAGAAAGCAAAAGAAACTATTTATTCTTCTTACTCACATTTAAGTGAATTGGTTGTTTCTGATAGAGATGTTGTAAAAAAAGGAGATTTAATTGCTTATTCTGGATCAACGGGGACAGCAACTACTTCTCATTTGCATTTCCAAATTGATAATGATAATGCTCCATGGCATCCATTTTGGCCATTTACTTGGCAGGAAGTTAAGGATAATGGATTAGACTTCTTTAGCGCTGTGAATGCCGGATTAGGCCAAGAGCGCGCAATTGAGACGACCATCAATCCAATGAAATACGTCCAAAAATATATTGGAAGTGATGCGATGTATACATCAGAAGAAGAAGAAGAAGATGATGATGATAATGAAGGTGAAGATGTAGATACGGAAAAAAATGATCCTGTTCAAGAAGAAGAAGAAGAAGAGTCTTCCAATGATGCGGATTCTTATGTAGACGATGACGAAGATAGTAATGACGACTCAGTCTCACAAAATACGGATAATTTATCTTTTGAGATAGAAGTATCTAAACGTTATCTGGTGAATAGGGATGAAGATCTAGTGATCTCTGTGTTTGATGAAGATGGCAATAAATTGGGAGAACGCTTCCGTGGAAAAGTAAGTATTTCTTCAGATAATGACCTTGTAGATTTTGATCAAACCAGTATTTATTTTGACGCTCAAGGATTTTACTTTGGCAAAATTACCGGGAAACAGGAGGGTAAAGACAGAGTTGTATTAACTTATAATGGCAATAAATATTATTCTGGTCGTTTTGAAGTTGTAGCGAGTGATCCTAAACTAGGATTTACTGATGTTTCTGCCAATAATAAATATCGTAAATCTATAATGTATCTGGCTTCTAAAGGCGTTGTCCAAGGATACAGCGATGGGACGTTTAAGCCTACTAAGCAAGTTACACGAGCTGAAGCTGTAAAATTAATTTTGGAGGGCAATGACACGACTTTGTCTTCTGGAAAATTGAAATTCTCAGATACAGATAATGATTCTTGGTATATAAGATATGTTTATACGGCTAATAAAAAGAATATTGCAAGTGGATATGCGGATAAAACTTTCAAACCTAATAATACTGTCACTAAGGCTGAATTCTTGAAAATGTTATTCACCGCCATGAAAGTGCGCGTTGAAGATTCTGTTGAGGAAAATCCTTATAATGATGTAGGAAAGAACCTTTGGTATGCTCCTTATTTTGCAAAGGCAAAAGAATTAGGTGTTCTTGATGACTCTGCTAATATAGAGCCTTCGGCCGAAATGACTCGTCAGGAAATAGCTGATGCTATTTATAGAGTTATGAAGTTATAAAAGTAGCTTCATGGCTCTCTCCTTATTTATTTGAAATTCTGAATCTTTCTTTTTGGGGTTGCTTTGACCCAACTTTTACTTCGACATCGTATGGCCCTTTTTGCCATCCTTCTTCTGGCTTATAAAAGTCAGCGGTGTAAACAGCGTCTCCTTTGATCCAAGAATTTTCCTCTACGATATCAACGATTTTTTTGTCCTTAAGTAGCTTTACAAAAATTATTTTATCTTGTTCGGCGTTAGATAAATTGAAGGTAACATGAATTACCGGCGTGTTTTTTAAAAATTTTTCGTTATTCTCTTCAACTACTCCTAATTCGTTAAGCTGGTCGTTTATAAGAATGCTATCGATCTTGTTGCGATCTTTTTTCGCTACGGTTAACTCCTTATTTGTAATACATTTTGTAACAGCAGAGTTCCATTTATAGCCGTCTTTACAATAACAATTGTAAATACCATCCGCGTTTAGTTCGGTACTTCCTTGTGAATGTGATCCGTATTTCACTGTACATACATCTTTACCTCTGACACATTTCATTTTTTTGTTATCCCACTCATATCTGTTATTGCAGTAACATTTGTCATCATCTCCTAAATAACCATTTTTAGTGTCATAACATACGTCTTCCGGATTTTCTCTTGTACAATCTAAATTGCTGCTATGCTCTCTTTTCCAGATATATCCTTCTTCACATTGGCATTTTAATTCGCTCGTCAGGTATGAATGAACACCGCAAGTCAGCGATGTACCTGAAGTGTCCGCTGGCGGTGCCGGAGCAAGAAGTTCTGTCGATTGGTGGACAGGTACAGTTTGCGAAGGAGTAGAGTAGTTTGAGCTACCATTAGCTACCCCGACAGTTGGCATGACTAAAAATGCCAACATTAAGATTTTGCAGATTTTTTTCATATTTTTTGATTTATATATGGTACCCGCGACAGGAGTTGAACCTGTGACCTTCGCCTTAGAAGGGCGCTGCTCTATCCAGCTGAGCTACGCGGGCATAAAATAAAATCTATAGCTAAGTTTTTATACTATTCTTAGAGTTTTAGAGCAAGCTAATTTCTGTTTTTTATAGCGATAACAAGCTTGAAAATACTTTTTCCTCCTGTAGAATGTGGGCATACCTGATTATTTTGTCCTATGGAACTTCGCGAAGGGGAAAATATTTTAAAAGTTTATCATCATCATCCGACTCCTTTTCTGTGGATACTTGTTAAAGTTGCCGTTTCTTTTTCTCCGTTCTATTTATTTATATATTTGTTCCAAGGTTCTATGTCTATGAAAGTAGCTTTCATTATTAATTTGATATTTTTTGTAATTTTAATTTTAGTTTTACTGTATTTGATTTTCATTTATTGGCTCGACAGGTTAATTATTACTAATCACCGTATCATTTTTAAGGATTACAAATTTTTGACAGTCAGCGAAGAATCTCAAGCTTCGATATATGATATCCAAGATATAGTAACTAAAGAAAAAGGGATTTTGTCCTATTTTCGGATTTTTGACTATGGTCTTTTCAGAATAGAAACCGCCGCCTCTAAATCTACTGTTATCTTCGAAAATGCCCCAAATCCCGAAGGAATCAGACAATATATTTTTGAAGTTAGGAAAACTCATTATAATGGTTAACAAGTTAAAATGATTGAAAGTAATGCTGAAGAAATTGACAGAATTGTGACTGCTAAAAACATTGATCCAAATCAATTTGAGAATAAGTTACGTCCCCATAATTTGGAAGTGTTTGTGGGACAGTCTAATATCAAAGATAATTTGGGTATAGCTATTAAAGCTGCCAAAAAGAGAAAAGAGCCTTTAGATCATGTTCTTTTACATGGATCTCCCGGGTTAGGGAAAACTACTTTGGCTGTGATTATTGCTAATGAAACCGGTGTTAATATCAGAATTACATCGGGTCCAGCTTTGGAAAAACAGGGAGATGTGGCTTCTATTATTTCAAATCTGCAAGAAAACGATATTTTGTTTATAGATGAAATTCATCGATTGAAGCCAGTCGTAGAAGAAGTTTTGTATACGGCTATGGAAGATTTTGGAATCGATATTGTTATTGGGAAAGGTCCGTCCGCCAGAACAATGCGCATTAATTTACCAAGATTTACTTTAATTGGAGCAACCACCAAGATGAGCATGTTGTCATCCCCTTTAAGAGATCGTTTTGGGAATGTTTTTAGATTGCAGTTTTATAATGATTCTGAAATCAAACAGATTATTTTACGTTCAGCAAAAATCTTAAATTGTAAGATTGACGATAAAGCTGCCGATTTGTTATCAAAATCTTGCCGAAAAACCCCTCGTATCGCAAATAGATTGTTGAAGCGTTGCCGAGATTTTGCTGAAGTTAAAGACAAGCCGATAATTGATATTGCTATCTTAAAAGAATCTCTAAAAAATTTGGGGATTGATGATTTGGGGTTGGATCACGTTGATCGCGAAATGTTGGCAACTATTATTGATAAATTTAATGGCGGGCCTGTTGGCTTAAATACGCTTTCTGCCGCTACTGGCGAAGAACAAGAAACGATTGAAGATATTTATGAACCTTTCTTGATTCAAATAGGATTTTTGGAAAGAACATCTAGGGGGCGCATCGCTACTCAACGGGCTTATGATCATTTAAAAGTTCCTTTCCGGTTGCTTTAAAATAAAAAATGCTTATAATTTTTCCGCATTTTAATTTTATAAAAATATGAGAAAAATAATATTAGTATCGGCTTTGGTGCTTGTAACTCTTGGGCTTGCATCTTGTTCTTTCGATTCAATATTTAAAAAGAATCCAGAATCAAATACTTTGGCTGGATTATTGATAGAACAACCTTTAGATGATCAGTATTCTGGCAGTCATTTATTGATGGATGACAGTGGAAATGTTGTGACAACTCTTAGAAGTTTGTCTATTAATCTTTCAAGCAGTAAATACTTGAACAATAAGGTGCAGGTAATTGGTAAAGTTAATTTAGATGACGATGTTTTTGAAGTTGAAGGAATTTCGGTATTGGAAGTAATAGATCCAACTAATTCCAATCGTGAATTTGTTGAATATAAAAATACTGATCTAGGATTCAGAATTAAATATTACAGCGATTGGGAAGTTTCAGAGGTTGGTAATCAGGTAACTTTTTCTTCTCCCTCTGAAAATGAGGCAACCGACTTAGATAAAATAGCGATAGTTCAATCCCCTTTTCAATATCAATTACCTGAAGTAACTTCTGAAGATTCTTCAGTAGTCTCAACTGACGTCATTGACTCAACAGTTGTAGTAGAGGAACCTGTGGCCGAACCGGTAGATATGGCTAAAGAAGCTTTGAAAGCTTATGCAGAGGAAAATAATTACGCAAATCCTGATAGCTTAATGCGTAGAGTTGGAATAGATAAAGTTGATGCTTTAAAAGTGGATGGGACTGGTGACGATACCGATTATTTTTTATATAGGAGTGGATTCATCTACAAATTTTCTTTTATTTCTTCCAAAACTACTCCAATTGCTGAGAATAAAAATATTTTTAATGAGATGCTGGCGGAATTTCAATTTATGGGATTTACAGTTGATGACAATGGCGATTTAACAGAAGGCGCTACTATTTCAGAAGACACTATAGATTCTGAGGTAATCGATACCGACACAGCTGAAACTGAGCCTGTTAGTATTGAGGGCATGACTACTTTCGAGAGTTCTCTCTATCATTTTGCGGCTCAATATCCAAAAAATTGGTATTATGCCGGGACTAGAGGGACTGATGGGCAAGTTTTGCATCATTATGGCTTCAGCGATGAATCTCTTGAAGAAGCTACAAATGAATTAATCAGTTTGGATGTTATGTCGTCAACTCAGGCAGATAACCAATCAGTGAACGGATCTATGTTTATTGCATATGTAAATGTAGACGGCAGGACTTATAGAATTTCCGGAGACAAAGAATACAAAGATGTCATTTCCTCGATGGCGAAAAGCATTGTTCCAATAAAAGAGGAAACTCCTCAAGTTAACTAAAAATTATTCTATTGATAGTTTGTTTTTAGCACTCTATAATAGTAAGTGCTAAATAGTTTGTATTACCATTTTCACGCTTATTGTAAAGGAGAAAACCGTAATAGAGATACTTAAAACAGCGTATTTATGGTAGAATTTATAGAAATTTAAAATAAAAATATGAACGAATTCAACCATTTCGATAAGTTTACAAAGGAAGCTAAGCAGGCTTTGATTGTTGCCCAAGAAAAAGCTCGTGAAGCTAAACTTAATTATGTGGGCACGGAACATATTTTGATTGGGATATTGGCTCAGGAAAATTCTTTAGGAGCTTCTGTTTTACTCAATTTTGGGGTTTCCTTGGATAATGTAAATTTGGTGCTAAAAACCGTAGGTAGAAGTAGTGCTCCTGCGCCCGCCAATGAACCTGCTGGTTTAAGCGGTTTTGCTAAAGATGTCATTGAAAAAGCGGTAGAATCGGCCAAGGAATTTGGTCATTCTTTTGTTGGAACCGAGCATTTACTTTATTCTTTGGTTTCACAACAAAATACGGCAGCAACTGTTATTCTTGAAAACATGAAGGTTTCCCCTGCTGACGTGAAAGAACAAATTATGGAAATTTTTGAGAGAGCTAAAGATATGCCGCCTCAGGGTGGTAACATTATGCCTGATGGGATGCCTAAAGGGCCACAAAACATGAATCCAATAGAATTTTTCTTAGCCGGATTGCATGGAGTTCTAACCGGGCAGCAAGGTGGGAAAGAAGGATACAAGGATGCCTATAAACACAAAAAAAATGCGGCCGAAAATGCCAAATCAAATACTCCGGCTTTGGATTATTTCACTACTGATATGGTGGCAGAAGCGAGAGCTGGGAAAATGGATCCAATTATCGGCAGAAGAAAAGAAATTGAACGCGTAGTAAGTATTCTTTCTAGAAAAACTAAAAATAATCCTGTGTTAATTGGAGAATCTGGCGTTGGTAAAACTGCCGTAGTAGAGGGATTAGCTCAGGCTATCGCCAAGGATTCTGTTCCTGAGAATATGGCTGATAAGAAAATTTTGTCATTATCGATGTCTTCGGTGGTAGCCGGGACAAAATATCGTGGAGAGTTTGAAGAAAGAATTAAGCAAATTTTAGAAGAAGCCGCTTCTCAAGATAATGTAATTCTTTTTATTGATGAACTGCATACGATTATGGGAGCCGGTAGCGCAGAAGGGAGCCTTGATGCTGCCAATATTTTAAAGCCTGTATTGTCACGTGGAAAAGTCCAAGTAATTGGAGCCACTACCACAAATGAATATCGTAAAAATATTGAAAAAGATGCCGCGCTAGAGCGTAGATTCCAATCAGTAATGGTAGAGGAACCTTCTATTGATGAAACTTTGGAAATGTTGAATGGAATCAGGGAAGCTTTTGAGGATCATCATAATTTATTAATTACTGGTGAAGCTTTGGCTGCGGCGGTAAAACTTTCTAAAAGATATATCAATGATCGATTTTTGCCAGATAAGGCAATTGATTTGATTGATGAAGCTGCTGCGAAAAAACGAATTAATACTAATACTAATAATGGTAAAATTCAGAAATTACAGAAAAAATTGCAGGGAGTAATTAAGAAGAAAGAAGAGTGTGTTTCTAATCAAGATTATGAGAAAGCTGCTGAATATAGAAACGAGGAGCTCGAAGTTCTGAAAAAAATTGAAGAAGAAAGATTTATCAAAGTTCCTAGAGAAAAAAGAGAAAAATTAACAGCTGATGCAATTGCGGAAGTAGTTTCAGCAATGACCGGAGTTCCAGTAACAAGATTGGTAAAAGATGATATTTCTAGACTAAAAAATCTGGAGAATTCTTTAAAGAAAAGAATCATCGGTCAGGACGAAGCTGTAACAGCTATTTCAAAGGCAATTCGTAGATCTAGAGCCGGATTTGCCGATGAAAAACGTCCGATCGGCTCATTTATTTTTATGGGACCAACTGGCGTAGGTAAAACGGAACTTGTAAAAGCAATTGCGGAGGAAGTTTACAATGATCGCAATGCTTTGATTAAGATTGATATGAGTGAATTTATGGAGAGACACAACGCTTCCAGGTTGGTTGGAGCTACGGCCGGATATATCGGTTATGAAGATGGTGGTCAATTAACTGAAGCTGTTAGACGAAAACCTTATAGCGTAATTTTATTTGATGAAATTGAAAAAGCTCATCCAGATGTATTTAATTTGCTACTTCAAATTTTAGAAGACGGCCAGCTAACTGATGCCAAGGGACGCTTGGTTGATTTTAGAAATACTATTATTATCATGACTTCTAATATCGGAGCCAAAAAATTAACTGAAAAAGCTGCGCCAATTGGGTTCTCCACTTCTAGTGAAGAAATTTCTAAAGCAGAAGAAGACTTTGAAGAAATGAAGAGTGAAATTTTGGGAGAACTTAAAGATCATTTTAGACCTGAATTTTTGAATAGAGTTGATAAGGTTGTGGTATTCCATGCTTTGACTAATGAAAATATTAAGGAAATTGTAAAACTTCATTTAAGTTATCTTCAAAAACGTCTAGAGTCTAAAAAACTTGTTTTGACTACCAGTCCAACCGCCTTGGAAGTTCTTTCCAAAATTGGATATGATCCAAAATATGGAGCGAGACCTGTTAGACGTGCTATTCAGGAGCTAGTCGAAGATCCTTTGACTGAAAAATTCTTGGACGGAACTTTTAAGGAAGGTGACATCGTTAAGATTGCCAAAAAAGGCCAGAGTATTGCTCTGACAAAATAAATGTAAAAAGGCTTGGGATGGCTTGACTTTTCGTGAAGTGGTGTTTATAATCCACCCGCTTTTTGGTTTTTAAAGTATTTTTATTAGCAGAACCGCTTTGAGAGCCCAAAAAGCTTATATATTTAAAAGGTTCTGTTATAAATGGTTATGAAAATTAAGGTTGTTAGCTCTGTTATGGATGAGCTCCTGAAGAACGCCCCTGAGGTTACGATTCCTACTCCTGGTTCGCTAAGCGAAGGGACTGTTGTATCTATTCTAAAGAACAAGGTTCTTGTTGATTTAGGAGGTGGATATACTGGAGTTATTTCAGGTCACGAAGCTCATGATAGTTTTGGCACATTAAAAACTCTTCAAGAAGGAGACGGTGTTACCGCTTTCGTACTTGAAGAAGAAAATGATGACGGGTTAGTTGTTTTGTCACTACGAAAGGCTAGCCAAAAGAAAACTTGGAATAAATTTGTCACAGCCTTTGAGACAAATGAATCCATCACCGTTATGCCCAATGAGGCTAATAAAGGTGGTCTGCTTCTAAATGTAGATGGAATTAAGGGATTTATCCCGGTATCACAATTGGCTCCTTTACACTATCCACGTGTGGATGGTGCAGATTCTAGTCAGATTTTAGCTAGACTTACAAAATTAGTTGGGGTTCCTCTAAGAGTTAAGGTTATTAACCTTGATAGAGATGGAGGAAAATTAATTTTCTCTGAAAAAGCTGCTGAACAAGAGAAGAGAGGTGAAGCTTTGGATAAATTGGAAGTTGGAGAAAAAGTTAAAGGTAGAATTAGTGGTATCGTTAAATTTGGTATTTTCGTTACCTTTGAAGGTCTTGAAGGATTGGTTCACATTTCTGAAATCGCTTGGGGCCATGTAAAAGATCCTCATGACTACGGAAGACTTGGTGACGATGTAGAAGTTTTGATCATCGGAAAAGAAGGAGACAAGATTAGTCTTTCTATGAAGAGACTTGTTCCTGATCCATGGATCGAAGCTAGCAAGAAGTACAAAGTTGGTACTGTTATTGAAGGAGAAGTTAACAGAATTACTCCATTTGGAGCATTTATTAAGTTGGATGATGAAATTAATGGGTTGATTCATGTCAGTGAAATTGCCGAAGAGGAAGAAGTAACAGATGCTACAGTTGCTCTCAAGGCTGGAGATAAAGTAAAAGCTAAGATCATTTCTATTGATCCAGAAGAGCACAGAGTTGCTTTATCTATCAAGGCAATGAGCGAGAAGCCTGCGAAAAAGAAGAAAGCTTCTGATGAAGAGACTGACGAATCCGGGGAAGAAAAAGAAGAAAAGAAGGGAAAGAAAGAGAAAAAAGCTAAAAAAGAAGATACAGAGAAAGAAGAGGAATAATTGATCAAGACGATTTAAGAAAGAGCCCTGTAATCAGGGCTCTTTTTATTGTAGAATTTTGGGGCATAATTTATTAACAAACTGGTGTATGAAAAAAATCGTAGTACTAACCTTGGCAATTTTGATGACAGCGTGCACTTCTTCCCCGGACTCTGTAACAAAAGCCAAAAGAGCAAATTCTTATACAAGTAAAGGTCTTGGTATCACTTTTCAATTTGTAGAAAAATATTCTAAGGATTGTAAAAATATGGTGGAGGAAAATTATAATTCAATTACTTCTCCCGCGGTTAATGATAAAGGCTGTTTTGGAGGAACTATCTTTGTATTCAAAAAAGGTGAAAATCAATCTATCGAAAAAGCTATTTTGGATTTGGTCAAAACTGAGAGCAAAGATCCAGTTAATTGTAAAATTGTTAAGGGCAACACAAGCGAAAGTGGAAATACTCAATACGTGCTAGCACTATCTGATGATTACAAAATAGAATATACGCCCGAGGAATTGAAACAAATTACAGATGCAGATAATCAGGCAGCGTTAGATAAAGGGCCTTTTAATGGAGAATGGCAAAAAGAGGAAATTCAGGCTAAAAGATTGATAGAAGTTTGTTCAGATTGGGCTAATCCCTTCCATGCAGGTACTTCAAAAACTATTCCTAGTTATTTCTGGTATAACGAATCTAAATCTGAGACTGTGTTTATTCATACCGCTGGATCCGCAGATCCTGTATTTTATGAATTCGATTCAGTTGATGTTTTATAATCTACTAGATGAATCTTAATAAAGAACAAAATCAAGCGATAAATCATAAAAATGGGCCTGTTTTGATAATAGCTGGAGCTGGGACAGGGAAAACCCGAGTGATTACTTCTAGAATTGTGAATTTGATCAATAAAGAGGGAGTTAAACCTGAAAATATCTTGGCGCTGACTTTTACTGAAAAAGCTGCGAATGAGATGGTGGAAAGAATTGATCTGGAAATGCCTTTAGGCTACAGCGAGTTGTGCATAAAAACTTTTCATGCTTTTTCAGATCAAATTTTGCGCGAAAAAGGGCATGAAATAGGCATTGATACTGGATACAAAATTCTTGATCAAGTAGAGCAGTGGTTTTTCTTTAAGAAGAATTTATTTAGTTTTGAATTAGACTACTATCGCCCACTCGGGAATCCTAATAAGTTTATTTATGATCTACTTTGGCATTTCAGTAAGCTGAAAGATGAGCTAATTACTCCTGAGGCCTATATCGCCTATGCGGAAAAACTCACTGGTGAGGACAAGAAAAAGACCTTGGAAGTTGCTAGGGTGTATAAACAATACCAAGATCTTCTGATTCAAAATAATTATTTGGATTTTGCAGATTTGACTGGATATGCCTTGCAGCTATTTGAAAAAAGGGAGTCTATTTTGAAGGAATACCAAGAGAGGTTCAAGTATATTTTAATCGATGAATTTCAGGATACTAACTATGCTCAATTTAAATTGGCGCTTCTCCTCTCTCAGAATCATAAAAATATTTTCGCTGTGGGAGATGATGATCAAAGTATTTATAAATGGCGCGGTGCGAGCTTGAGTAACATGTTGCAATTTGAAAAGAATTTTCCGGACTGCGAAAAGATTGTTTTGTCTGAAAACTATAGGAGTGCGCAGAATGTGCTGGAAGGAGCTTATAAGTTAATCCAGAACAATAATCCTGATAGACTTGAGGTTAAAAATGGGATCAATAAACAGCTAAAATGCAACGTAACTAATTCAAATGATCCAATTGAAGTGCATCGTTTCCCCTCATTCGTACAAGAGTCTTCATTTGTTGCTGAAAAAATTCAGCATCTGCATCAACAAGGATTTGAATATAGAGATTTTGCGGTTTTGATTAGAGCAAATCACCTCGCTCACCCTTTCGTGGATGAATTCAAATATCTGGGAATACCCTATCAAGTTCGCAATCCAAAAGGTTTATTATCACTGGAAGAGATAAAAGATTTAACTTCTGTAATTAAATTTTTAGCAAATCCTTTGGATGACATTTCTTTGCTCAGAATTTTGAGAATGGATGTATTTGATATCCCGATGGCAAAGATTTTGGATATTCTAAATAAGCCTAAAAAGACTCATTTAATAGATGCTATTACTGCCGAAAATCTTGCTATCCCGGGATTTGAAAAAGGTGAAGAGAAGGTGCATGAAATTCTTAATGAATTAATAGCGTTCTCAAAAAAAGAAACTATTGGATTGGTTTTGAATGAATTTTTACAGAGATCTGGATATTTAAAAAAACTGGTAGAAAATGACAAATTTGAAGAGATTGAAAATATTAATGCCTTTGCCAGATATGTGACTAAATTCGAAAAAGATAACGAAGAAAGATCTGTAATTGATTTTGTAAGTTATTTAAAACTACTAGAAGAAGCTAACTCTCCTTTAGCTAATCATGAAGATTCAGATAGAGATTCGGTGCAAATTTTGACAGCTCATGGAGCGAAAGGACTGGAATTCCCTTTTGTATTTATAGTTGATGCTGTAAATCATCGTTTTCCGGGAACTAAAAGAAGCGACACTTTCGAAATACCAGAAGAACTTACTAAGGAAATTTATCCTGAAGGAGATTTCCATTTACAGGAAGAGAGAAGGCTTTTTTACGTAGCGATGACGAGAGCAAAAAGACAGCTTTTTATCACTTATAGTGATCTATATGAAGGGAACAAAAAATGGAAAATTTCTCCGTTTGCACAAGAAGTTTTAGATAGTAACTGTGCTAAATTAATCGAACACGAAGAAACTGTCGACGCGATTAAAAAACTAAAAGAATTCAAAACTACAAAACCACCGATTTTTGATCTTCCTCCATTCAAAAAGAAAAAATTAAGTTATAGCCAATTTGATACTTTCGGGACTTGTCCTCTGAAATACAGCTACAGATATATGCTTGGAGTTCCTGTTCCGGAGTCTCATGCTGCAAATTTTGGGTCTAGTGTTCACGATACCTTGAATCAACTTTATCGGATACTAAAACAAGGCAAAGAAGTGACTTTAGAGATCCTAGCAGAATTGTATGAAAAGAATTGGGTCCCTTATGGATATGAAAGTCCTGAACATGAAGAAATTCGCAAAAAACAAGGACTGGAAATGTTGACGTCTTTTTTTGAAAAAAATGCTAATCCTTGGATTGTCCCCGCTTTCCTAGAACAACCTTTTAGCATCAAAGTGGATGATTTTACGATTAGCGGAAGAATCGATCGTATAGATAAACTTAGTGATGGAACTTTTGAAGTGATTGATTATAAAACCGGTCGATCTAAGGATAATGTTAATCTAAAAAGAGACTTACAATTATCAATATACGCTTTGGCCTGCAGAGATGTTTTAAAAATTCCGGTATCGAAACTTAGTCTTTATTATCTGGAAGATAACGAAAAAGCTTCTACTGAGAGATCTGGTCAACAAATCGACGAAGTGAAAGATGAAGTGCGTGGATTTATTTTGGATATGCAGACATCAAAATTCAATCCTACGCCAGGATTCGTTTGCCAATTCTGTGACTACAGAATAATTTGTCCAGCTGTTTAAAACCTTTGAGACAAACTAGTAGTTATATTCGATCTCTTTTTCGTTATTCTTTTCACTAGCTTCATCGATTGAGTCTTCTGTATCTACGATAAAAGTGATTTTGCCTGAATCTGGATATTCGTATAAAGCTCTTGGAACAGGATAATCGAAGCTAAAAGAGTCTCCTTGTCCCATGGAAGTGTATGAATCGGTGTTTGAGAAGACTTCATCTCCATCAACTTCGATGGAATATTGGAAAGGAGTCTTTCCGTCTACAAATCCAGGACCAAGATTTTTGACAGTAGCCCTGACTTGTAAATCTTCTCCTGCTTGTGGAGGAGTAATTAAGACTATGTCTGCTTCTAAATCTGGAGATGCGGATTCTTCTTCCGTGACTACGGCTGCATCTTGATTTTGTCCAAGAAGTTGTCCTTTTAGCATATCTCCATTACTATAAGCCAATGCCACCACACCCAATACTACGACCAATAAAATCATTAACAACCAAGAAGTTGGTTTGCGATTTAAAGTAGACTTTGCTTTTGGAGCTGAACTTTTTTTAGTTTTCATATTGTTATAATTAATTATTTAATTAAATTTCAGCATTTGGTTTCTCGATCATTAATGGCTCCGCTTGACCACCTGATACCCCTTCTGTAATTTTATAAATATCTTTATCGATTTTATTAAACTCTTTGTAAGCGGAATTGTACATATTTACTGTCGTCCCTAGATTACTGCCAAGTTTTTGCATGTATACTTCGTAGGTTGAAACGTGTTTTCCTAAATCACCTATCTTCTTGATAACTTCCTGGATAGATTCCTCTAATTTCAAAGCGTGTAATCCCTGTAAAACTGTTTCTAGATAAGCGAAGAAAGAAGTAGGTGAAACGATCACCACATGCTTTTTAAAAGCATATTCAATAAGATCTGAGGTGTTGATATTTACAGATCCAACTTTGTAAATCAGAAGATTGTAATAAATTCCTTCTGCCGGAATAAACATAAAAGCAAAATCTGTTGTATCTTCTTTTGGCCTGATATATTTGGCGGTCTCGTCGATACGATTTTTGATATCCATTTTAAATTCCTTCTCGAGTTGTTCTCTTTTTGTCTCATGAGTTTCTTCAGCGATTTTGTTGTATTTTTCCAGAGAGAATTTGGCATCAACCGGGATAATTTTATCTTTAAAAAAAATCGCCGCATCAACAATATCTCCGTCAGCGAATTTATACTGCATTTTGTACTGATTGGGCGCTAAAACGTTACTTAAAAGCGCTTCAAGAAAATATTCGCCGAGAATACCTCTCTGTTTAGGATTTTTAAGTATGTTTTCTAAGCTTTGCATTTGCGAGGTAAAATCCAAGACTTGTTTATTGGTGCCTTTGATTTGAGTAAGTTCTTCCGTGACTTCCTTGATCATCTTGGCACTTTGAGAAAATTGTTTTTGCAAAGTATCGGTAGAGTGTTGAATTCCTTTGCTGAGCCTGTCATCGATCCGATCTAATAGAAGTTTGGTTTCTTGTCTATTTTCGGTGTGACTTTCTCTTAAATCTTTCCTTAAAGCTTCAATGTAATCCAGAATCAGTTTATTCTCTCCGTCTTGTTCCGCTGATTTTTTAAAACGGCCAAGCCAGAGAACCCCAATCGCAGTAGCGATAACCGTCACAATAATTGCCAAGATTATTTCCATAAAGATTCTTTTATTTGCGTGTCTAAATGTACACGGTTTTAAAAATTCAGTAAACCTTTACTTTAAACTGATTTTTCCGTAGACTACATCTGCTTTTTTACAAAATTAAAGTTCATGTCTACAAAAATTACCGATTTAGCCGAAAAATTGGGTCTGGATACCAAAATTCTCAGAGAAAAACTGAAAGAATTGGGTTTTGACGTGACTCCAAAAGCCAGAGTGGTTGAAGATGATGTTGCTGCATTAGTTTATGAAGAATTATCCAAAAAAGAAGAGATCTCTGCCACAGAATCCGAAGAACCTGAAAAGGAGGCTGATGTTGCCGAAATATATGATGAGTTAATCGCTCAAGAACAGGAAAGAGAAATTATCAAAAGCCAACGAAAGAAAACTGCTGGTAAAGGAAAAGATGAAATTCAAAAAAGTTCTTCTGTTGCCCCTGTAGTCACTATAAGCGGGTCTATTGAGATGGCTGATTTAATTAGCGTAAAAGAATTTGCCGAAAAAACCGGAGTAAATCCTGCGAAAATTATCGGGGAATTGATGAAAAACGGTATTTTGGCCAATGTTAACCAACAAATTGATTTTGACACGGCTCAGATTATTGCTACAGATCTTGGGATAAATGTTCACAGAAAAAGAGTTGCCGCAGAAGCTTCCGAATTAATGTCCGGAGATATTACCAACATGATCAAGGAAGATGATCCTGCTTCTTTAATGGAAAGACCTCCTGTAGTTTGTATTATGGGACATGTAGATCATGGCAAAACCAAACTCTTGGATTCTATTAGACATACCGATGTAGTTGCGGGAGAAGCTGGTGGAATTACACAGCATATTGCCGCTTATCAGGTTTCTAAAAAAGATAAGCCAATTACTTTCTTGGATACTCCTGGTCACGAGGCTTTTACTGAAATGCGAGCTCGTGGAGCTAAAGTAACGGATATTGCAATCTTGGTTGTAGCTGCGGATGAAGGAGTAAAGCCGCAAACGATTGAAGCTTTGAATCATGCTAAAGAGGCTGGTGTTCCAATTATCGTAGCTGTAAACAAAATAGATAAGCCTGGTGCTAATTTGGATAAAGTTCGTGCTGAGCTTACTGAACATGGCCTTCAACCTGAGGAATGGGGAGGAACCACTGTATTTGTCCCTGTTTCTGCTTTAAAAGGTGAAGGTATTGATGCTTTGCTTGATATGATTCTACTGACCGCTGAAATGGAAAACTTGAAAGCCAATCCTAACAGAGAGGCTGTCGGTACTGTAATCGAAGCGCACTTAGACCAAAATCTTGGACCTGTAGCTACAATTATTGTGAATACAGGGACTTTGAAAATTATGGATAATGTCGTGGTCGGAACGGCTCACGGCCGTATTAAGTTAATGAAGGATCATAATGGAAAATCTTTAAATTCAGCCGGACCTTCTGCTCCGGTTTTGATTGCTGGATTAAGTATTACTCCTAGAAGCGGTGACATTTTACAGGTAGTAAAAGATGACAAAACTGCAAAAGATAAAGCCTCCGAAATTGGGATGATTACTAAAAGACAGGAAGAAGAAAAAATGTCTGGAATGAATCAATTAATTTCAAGTGTTAAATCAGAAAAGATTTTAAGAATAGTTTTGAAAGCTGATACTAAGGGATCTCTTGAGGCTATTAAGAATTCTATCGCGAAAATTAAAGATGAAGATGTTGCTATTAAAATTATTCACAGCGGTGTAGGAAGCGTAACTAAATCTGACGTAATGATGGCTTCTGCAAGCCGTGGAATCGTAATCGCCTTCCAGGTTGAATATGACTCCCCTGTTGTCGGGAAAATTGCGACGCATGAGAATGTTGAAATTAAAATGTATAAGATTATCTATAATTTACTTGAGGATATTAAAAAAGTTCTTAGTGGATTACTCGAACCTGAGATAACTGAAGTTGTTTTAGGAAGAGCCCAAGTAAAACAAATTTTCTTCAGTAAAAAGAATGATATGATTATCGGATGTAGAGTTCTCAGCGGGAAGCTTCAAAATAAGGCAAAACTAAGAGTTATTCGTAATAAATCAAAGGATGAAGAAGATCAGGTTGTAGGTACCGGAATAATTGATTCCTTGAGAAAAACAGATGAGTTAGTAAAAGAAATTGGAGAAGGAAATGAGTGCGGAATTAAATATAAAGGAGATATTATTCTACAAGAAGGAGACATTCTTGAGGCTTATATTGAGGAGAAAACACAAAGAAGCATTACATAATTTTTAATAAATGCGTTACTCAAAAATGCTGGGGAAGACCCGCCATAACCCACCTTGTGATGCAGACAGTAAGAATGCTGTTTTGTTGACCCAAGCTGGATTTATCGAAAAAGTTGCTGCTGGTATTTATAATATTTTGCCGCTGGGATATAAGGTTTTAAGCAAGATCTATAAAATTATCAGAGAGGAAATGAACGCCGTAGGCGGACAAGAAATTTTGATGCCGGCGCTTCACCCGATTGAGCTTTGGCAAACTACAGGTAGAGATAAGACTATGGATGAAATTTTATACAAAACAAATGGATCTGGTGGAAAAGAATTCGTAATGGGGCCTAGTCACGAAGAAACTGTCACTCCCCTAGCCGCAAAGTACATTCAGTCTTACAAAGATTTACCTCTAAGTGTCTATCAAATTCAAACAAAATTCAGAAATGAACCTAGGGCAAAATCTGGACTTCTTCGTGGCAGAGAATTTGGGATGAAGGATATGTATAGTTTCCATGCATCAGATGAAGATCTTGATGCTTATTATGAGGATGTGAAGGCTGCTTATTTTAGAGTTTATGAGAGATGCGGACTGCAATCTTATGTAATTGAGGCTTCAGGAGGCCCTTTCTCGGATAAATACTCTCATGAATTTTCAATCGCTACTCCTGCTGGAGAGGATACGATTATTCTTTGTGAAAAATGTGGAATTGCTCAAAATCTAGAAATCGCTGTTGGCAAAATTCCTGAGCCGGATAGGAAAGAAGAAAAAGAATTGCCACTTGAAGAAGTGAATATCGAAAGAGGGTTTACCGTTGCAGATAACGCAAAAGCTCACAATGTTCCTGAACATAAGATATTAAAAACCGTTGTTTATGAAGTGGACGGACAAGGCCTTGTGGGAATAGTGGTTCGTGGAGATTTAAGCATTAGCGATGTAAAATTGGAAAATTATTTGAAAAAGAAATTGCGTCCGGCCAGTCCTGAAATGCTTAAAGGAATGGGGCTCGTTCAGGGATATATTTCACCAGTAAAAACTCCTTCTAAAGTTAAGATTTCTTTTATTGGGGATAATTCCATTAAAAATATTAAGAATTTTGTGACCGGAGCGAATGCTTTGGCAAAAGATTATCGCAATGCAAATTTAGGTAGAGATTTTACAGTAAGCGAATTTGTAGATTTAGTTGAGGTAAACAGCTCATTTGTTTGTGCAAAATGTGAGAAGCCTTTGAAGGAAATAAAAGCCGTTGAAGCTGGAAATATTTTTAAATTAGGGACGAGATTTAGCCAAGCATGTGGACTTAAATTTACAGATAAAGATGGTGCTGAAAAACTTGTAACGATGGGATGTTATGGCATTGGAACGACTAGACTTATTGGAACGATCGTTGAGGCAAAACACGATGAAAATGGCATTATTTGGCCGATGAGTGTAGCTCCATATCAAATTTATTTGGTTGCTCTTGGCAATGATGATGATGTTACTAAAAAGGCTGATAAATTATATGCAGATTTGGTTAAGAATGGGTTTGAAGTCTTGTATGATGATCGGAAAGAAAGCGCCGGTGTAAAATTTAAAGATGCTGATTTGATAGGAATTCCTTTGCGCCTTGTTATTAGCAGTAGAAATTTAGAAAAAGATAGCGTCGAATGGAAAGTAAGAGCAGAAAAAGAAGCCGCTCTCGTGAAAACTGGCGATTTGGTTAAAAAGATTAAAAGTTTCATTAATCAATAGATATTTTGAATATTCTTTTGCTTGGTAAATCAGGGATGCTTGGTTCTTATTTCTTAAAACTTTTAGCCGGGAATAGTGATTTTGAGATTTTTGCTTATGATTATGAGCATTTGGATATCACTAATAATGCTGAGCTAGCCGAGGTTTTTAGTGCCGTTCATCCTTTCTTTGTGATTAACTGTGCCGCTTATACAGAAGTAGATGCCTGTGAAAAGAATGTAGATTTGGCTTTTAGTGTAAATGGCTATGCTGTCGGCGAAATTGCAAAATTATGCGAAATACACGATTCGATTTTGATACACTTTAGTACTGATTATGTTTTTGATGGCCAAAAAAAGACTGGATATACTGAGAGCGATATTACTTCTCCTATAAATTTGTACGGTGAATCTAAGCTTGAAGGAGAAAATGCAATAATGGAAAACACTGAAAAATATTATTTGATTCGAACCTCGTGGCTTTATGGATTAGGTGGTAAAAATTTCGTAGATACAATGTTGGAATTGGGGAAAAAAGGTGAAGTTAATGTAGTCAACGATCAGTTTGGTTGTCCCACATATGCTAAAGACTTGGCTGATGCTGTTTTAACAAACTTGGTAGAACCTTATTTAAAAGAACCTGACGAACACGAACATTGGCTATCAAAAGGAAAAATAATTAGCGATGCCAGGTGTCCTTTTGGCATTTACCATCTGACAAATTCTGGAAGTTGTAGTTGGTATGAGTTTGCGAAGGAAATTTTTAAATTGGCTGGTAAAGACGTGAAAGTTAATCCTGTTTCCTCTGAAGAATTTCCTCGCCCTGCACAAAGACCACATTATTCTATTCTGTTAAATAAGAAAATTGAACCTCTACGTGATTGGAAGAATGGTTTAAAGCATTATCTAGAGTTGATCTCTTGAGTTATTACTGTTAACATTTTCCCGTATGAAAGGAGTTATCTTGGCTGGTGGAACTGGTTCCAGGCTTCATCCGCTCACAAAAATTACAAATAAGCACTTGTTGCCGGTTTACAATAAACCGATGATTTATTATCCCCTATTTTCTTTAAAAGAAGCTGGGATTGATAACGTATTGATTATTTCTGGTAAAGGACATTGTGGAAGCTTTTTGGAACTTTTGGGATCCGGGGGAAAATTTGGAATGAATTTATCGTATGAAGTTCAAGAGGAAGCAGGTGGAATTGCTCAAGCCTTAGGCTTAGCTGAGGATTTTATAGATGATCAAAAAGTGGTAGTAATTTTGGGTGATAATATTATTGAAGATAGTATTTCTGGAGCAGTAAATGAATTTTCCAGACAAGATAAAGGCGCTAAGATCTTCCTTAAAGCCGTTAATAATCCTAAAGCTTATGGGATTGCGAACGTAGTTGAGGGAAAAATTACTCAAATCGTTGAAAAGCCTCAAGATCCTAAGTCTGATTTGGCTGTAGTAGGATGCTACATGTATGATCATCATGTTTTTGAGATAATCAAAAAACTTTCCCCTTCCCAAAGAAATGAATTAGAAATTACCGATGTAAATAATGCTTATTTAAAAGAAGGGGCCTTGAATTATAGTTTACTTAAAGGCTTTTGGGGAGATTGTGGAGAATCCTTTGATAGCTTATTGGAAGCAGCTCACTTGGTAAAAAGTAGCCGTCTAGCAAAAATAGACGAACATCTAAAATTAGCATAAATATGAGTAAAGTTCTAACAGCTGGATCTATCGCTTATGATCATTTGATGAATTTCGATGGAGAATTTAAAGATTCTATTTTGGCAGAAAAAGATCTCAAAAATTTAAGTGTTTCTTTTTTGGCGAAAACAAAAAATATGAATTTCGGTGGATGTGCTCCTAATATTGCTTATAGTTTGTCCTTATTAGGCGATCAATCAGCTATCATAGGAGTGGTTGGAAATGATTTTAAGGAATATAGAAAATGGCTTGAAGACAAAAATATTAAGACTGACTTCATAGATATTGATAAAAAAGGAGTTACGGCGGCAGCCTATATTTTGAGTGATAATAACCAGGGTCAGATTGCTATTTTTTACCCTGGAGCAATCAATAATGAAGAGAAAGGGTTTGGTTTAAATAAATTTGATTTTGGTGGGTACGATTATGCAATTGTTTCTCCGGAACTACCTTCCAGGATGTATTTCTGGGCAAAATATTTCAAAAAGCTGAATATTCCTTATATTTTTGATCCTGGACAAGCTATTCCTGCTCTCACAAAGGAACAGTTTATGGAAATGGCTACTGACGCTAAAGCTTTGATTTTTAACGAATATGAAGCCACTATGATTGAGAATAAAACGGACATGACTCTAGAAGAATTAGCTGAAAATAAGGATTTTATGATCAAAACTTTAGGGGCAAAAGGGTGTCAGGTATATTCCGGGGAAGTCTTTGAGGTCCCGGCAATTTCTGGCTTGAGGGAAGTCGACAGTACTGGCTGTGGAGACGCTTTTAGATCTGGAATAATTCATGGAATTACAAATGGAGTTGGGTTAAAAAGAGCTTGTGAAATGGGAAACACAGCCGCTTCTTTTGTGGTAGAAGAAAGAGGAACTCAGTCTCATTTCTATACGATGGAGATCTTTATGGATCGCCTGGTGAAGAATTATGGAGAGAAATAATTACTTTAAAGCGTCTTTAAGTAATTCTTCCATTTCTTCGTGGGAGGTTTTTGCTTTCTCGTTATATTGTTTCAGTTGCTCAATTATTTCTTCTTTATTGACAATAATTTTTGAAAATTCATCCTGTAATTTTTCTAAAGTTATTTCATCTAAATTTATGAAATGATCTTCTAATCCACTAAACTCAAGAAGGTCTTTTACTTTAGGAGCATAATTTATTGCGATAAAAGGAGTGTTGGTTTTTATGGCAGAAATAAGCGAATGTAGCCTCATACCTAAAACCATTTCTGATTCTAAATAAGCTTTGATAATCTTTTCAAAATCATGTTCATCAATTAATTCCATATAAGATTTATCTGTAATCATTTCCATAATACTTTCGTGAAGAGAAGCATCTGACTCGACTCCCTTTTGGAAAGTTATAAAAGTGATATTCCATTTATGCTCATTTATTAACCAATTTAAAAAAGAGCTTATTGATTCTTTAAAATCAGGTGACAAATTTTCCATTTGACGAAGCGCCACTATCAGCCTTTTGCCTCTCTGTTGAGAGTTTTCTTCTATTTTGAATCTAAAAGCTAAATCCGGATAAACATGAATCTTATTTTTTATCCCAAATTTTTTAAGTCTGTCTTTGGACGAATTATCACGAACGATAATCAATTTCGCTTTTTTGAATAATTTTTTAATTAAAAATTGATCGATAAATTTGTTAATGGGGCCAATGCTTTGTCCGTACATAATCACTTTTCTCCTGTAAAAATTAGCCATCATTGCTTGAATTCCCCAAATCAAATTAGCTCTTCTCTTTGGTCCACCAAAAAGGCCTCCTCCTCCCAAAATAAAATAGTCACAATTCTTTACAACTTTAGAAGTGGCATTATTTTTATGGAAGATATTCTTAAAAAAGCTTCTGAATCCTGCCGGGAATTTTTCTACCGAATCTATCTGATAAGTTCTATTAGTCTCAGTTGGATCGCCGCTTAAAACAGTCAATTCCGCTAAAGGCATAATGTTTCTTAAGGTCTGCAGTAAGCCCTTTAAGATCATTTCATCCCCTAGGTTTTGTACTCCGTAATTTCCGGCAATAACTATCTTCATATTTAATAACTATTTTAAACTAACCCCCTTAAAATATAGCTTCTTCTATGGATATCGCAATATCCGTGTTTGGTAATATTGGATCTATGTTCTCTAGTTCCATAGCCAACATGGTTTTCAAACCCATATTCTTGATATTCTTTGGCATAATGGTGCATCAATTTATCACGCACTACTTTTGCTAAAATGGAAGCAGCCGCTATACAACGTACCTTTGTGTCTCCCTTGATAATAGTTTTAAATGGCAGATCCATGATCTGACTGTCTTTACCATCAATTAGGACTATATCCGGCTGAATGCTGAGTTCTCTGACGCAAAGATCGTTAGCGATTCTAACCGCATTTAGAATGTTGACCTTGTCGATTGTTTGATGAGGCACCAAAGAAACAGCATAATCTTGCGAATTTTCAATAATTTTCTCAAAAAGAATATCTCTTTGTTTAGCAGATAGTTTTTTGCTATCGTCGAGTTTTGGCAATCTTGCACCATCTTTTAAAATCACAACCGCTGAAACCACGGGACCAGCGAGTGATCCCCTGCCAACTTCATCTATTCCGGCGATACATTCAAAACCAGCTTTCTTGAGCTGTGCTTCAATAGATGAACTTTTCAGCATATAAGAATATGATTATTCTTGTTTTGCCTCTTCTGTAGTTACTGTTTCGGGTGTAACTCCTTCATTTGCCGCTTTTTCGGCTTCTTCTTTGGCTTTTTGGATAGCCAATTCTTCTACGGATTTTTCAAACTCAAGATTCTCTTTTACAAAAGTTTCTTTAAGTCTCGCAGATTTACCCATTCTACCACGCATGTAGTATAATTTTGAGCGACGAACTTTAGATTGTTTTTTAACCTCAATTTTCTCAATATTTTGTGAATATAGAGGGAAGATTTTCTCCACTCCAATTCCTTCTACAACTTTGCGAACTGTAATCGTCTTATCAGCTCCGTGACCGCTATTGATAGCGATAACTAACCCCTCAAATATTTGAATACGTTCTTTTTCTCCTTCTTTAATTTTTTGGTGTACTTTTACAGTATTGCCAATTTTTACATCTGGAACTTTTTTCTTTGAAATTGCTAATTTTTGTACTTCTTGTAATAGGTTCATGGCTTGTCGGTTAAAATGCCTGTGTAATATATAGAAGGTTCTATTGAAAATCAAGCGAAAATCGCTCCTTTTGGCCAAATTTCGCAAATTAAAGAGTCTTTACTGGAATTTGGTTGGTCGGATCGGTGATTATCTCCGTAATAAACTTATCATTACAGCTTAAACGGTATTTATAGTCTTCCTCCTTGATGATTGAAAATTTTACTGGACGAACAGTTTTGATCTCGTTATTGAGGTATTGAGTCAATCTGTCCCTGTTCACTTCCCCGACTATTAGCATATCCACTGTTTTAGTGGGTTGTTCAACAAATAATCCAGAAAGTACTAAAAGTCTAACATCGCCCATTTTCTTAACTTCTTCTGCAATGTTATCATTGGAAGATAAAGCTTTGATAAATATGCTCTTTAATTCTTCGAAATAAATAAAACTTTTGTTCGTATAATAATACTTTTTACGATTCTTAGTTTTTGTCTTAAGAAAGCCCATTCTCTTAAGATTATCTAACTCTCTACGAATGGAATTAATTTGTTCGGCCAATTTTCTGGTAAGTTCTCTGATAAAAAATTCTTCATCAGGCTTTACCAAGAATAACGTAAGCAACTTTATCCTTGTGTTGGATGTAAAAAGTCTTTTAAGCATTGCCCTGTGATATTTTGCCCATTGAACGTATACAAAATGTATACATTCCGAAAGCACTGTATAGTTTTTTTAAACAGATTGCAACATTTTTTTATACAAAAATGCTTTTTCTATAGATTCTCCTCTTCCTCGTCCTCCTCTGGAGCGTTCATAACTCTCTGTAAAAATGAATGATAGAAGACCCCTGTAAATATTCCAATTATGGCTACACCAAGGAAAATAATGGTTGGACTGGATTCAAAATCATAAAAGAAAAACAGCATATTTGTGCATTGGGAACCAATATTCTCGAAGGCCAGAATCAGAAGCAGTACTGTAAAAATGATCGAAGCTGTGAGGTAAAAAGTTTTCATAGGAAATATTTAAAATACACCTGCGAGTGTAGCACATTTTTTTTTGTGAAGCTAGAGTTTGGGGATTTTTTAGAATTATCCCAAAACCTTGGCAAAGAATTTTCTGAGAGTAAGACGACTCTTGATTTGAGGTTTCAATTCTCCTTTGTTGTAATCTTCTTCGATTTTTGCGTGTTCTTTTTCCGGATAAAAAGATTTTATTTTTTCAAATTCGGCAGTTATTTCTTCTTCTGAAACTTCAACTTTTTCTTCTTTGATGATGTGTTGGAGAGCAAGCCTAATCTTGATTCTCTTTTCTGCTTCAGGGCGATATTTCTTGATTAAATCTTCTTCGGTGGTCTTGGCTTGAGCTAAAAATTTCTCGAATTCCAAGCCCTTTGCAGCGATTTCATCCTCCATCTCATGAAGGATGTAGTGAGCTTCTTCGTCGATCAGAGAATCCGGGATTTCAACTTTAGTTTTTTTCAATAATTCTTCAATGTATTGATTTTCACTCTCCTGTTTTGCTTCTTGAGTTTTTTTAGCATGAATATTTTTTTCGATATCTTTTTTAAGATCTTCCACCGATTGTTTTTTGCCGGTTACTTTCTCCACAAATTCTTCATTTAACTCTGGTGGGACACCTTCCTCGACTCTTTTTAATTCTACTTTGAATTTTAATTTCTTGTTTTGGAAATCCTTTTTCCCGTAATCTTTTGGGAAAGTAATATCAAATTCTTTTTTCTCGTCTTTTTTCAGTCCAATTAATTGATCTTCAAACCCAGGAATTAACGAATTTTCGCCAATAACTACCGGATGATTTTGACTCTTGGTATTTGGGACTGATTTACCTTCGTGATCAAATCCTTCAAAATCAATTTCTACCCTATCCCCTTTTTTAGCTTCGCGATCAACATCTTTGTAAACAGTGCTGTATTTTTTTAAATCGTTAATTACTTCCTCGACATCTTTTTCCGTAACTTTCGGTTCTTTTTTAGTGACCTTGATTGATTTATGATCTTTTACTTCTACTTCTGGCATAACCGCAACGACTGCCACGTAAATAAAAGGCTCTTCTTTTTCAATTGTAACTTTTGGTCTGGAAATCACTTGAAGATTCTCTTTTACAACAATATCAGCATAAGTTCTTTGCATTGCGAGTTCCTTAGCGTGCTCTTCGATGTGCTTTTTATCAACGTGTTTTTCAAGAACATCTTGAGGGATATGACCAGGCCTGAAGCCCTTAATTTGCACTTCGTGTGAAATATCTTCGTAAGCTTTTTTGTAATGTTTTTCCAAGTCTGCAGCCCCAACCGTAACTTTGATTTCAACTTCTGACTTGGGAAGTTTTTTAACTGTATAATCCATGTTTTTATGAGTAAATAAATTTGCTTGGAAAGCTTACCTTTCGAGACTGCTTTTGACAATTGATTTTAGACTTGCAATCTGGTATAATTGTGAGATAATTAAAGACTCTCTTAATTTAACAACGTACTTATTATGGCTAGTAAGGCCGAACCACATCGAGAAGCTTTCACGGACAAACAGCTAAAAGCGATAACCGAACGCAATGTTGTAGATGCCGCTGATGTGGTTGATTTAGTTGTAGCTAGAGACATTGGCTTGATGACTGAAGATACCAGATTGAAAATTGAAGCTAAATTAGCTGGTCATAATGCCCTTTTTAAGGCCGCAAAAGATAGAATTCTTACTTCCGGAAATCCTGCGGTTGAGAAAGCGGCTCCTGTTGAAAAGAATGCAGTTGCCATTCGTTTAGCTTTTGAACAAATTTATGGGAAATTTTTATTTGAAGAAGAGTATAGAGAAACCGATCCTCAGTATGAATTTGCCGGTCATCTTGAACATAAATTACATCATTTATTAAAAGTCGAAATTAAAGAAGGAGATGGGATAAAAGGTCGCAATGAGCTTATTGCAGCCAGAAGAAGACTTATGATGTTGAATGCTACCGAGTCAACTGATCCCACTAAGGCCGCAGAAATAGCAGCGAATAGAGCAAGAATAGAGGGCGAACTTAGAAAAATGGAAAAAACTATTGCTCTGTTTGAAAAAGTAAGAACTGCTCCCGGCAAGAGTGAAAATTATACGATGGTATTCAAGACGATACCTAAATTCTTGAAATTAATAATCGACAATAAAGCAGACTATGATCCCGCTTTTGTTACCAAGTGTGAACAATATCAGACAGATTTTGCAGCTTTCTTACCAATGGTTGGGTTAACTCCCCCAGTAAATAAAGCTGATTTTAGTTCTAAGTTTGCCCATCCTGATTTCACTTTATTCAAAGATGGTATTTTTGATGATTTTTCTAAAGAATTAGTTGCTTTCGTTGAAGAGAATCTACCAAAATTAAAAACTGAACTAACAAAAAAAGAAGAGGAGTTAGGTATGGCTTCCTTCCCTACAGCATCGGCTGTACTAAACGAAGCATTTACAATAACAAAAGCTCTTACTCCAGAAGAAATTGAGGCTAAATTTAAGAAAGCACAAACACTTTTAGACTCAGTACCAGTTCTAACTGCACCAAATCCTGGAGCTGGAAAGGTAGAAAAAGCACGAAAACTTTTGACAGAATCTTCGAATAAAGTAGATCTAAATAAGGCTATTGTTATATTGCGAAATATATTAGGATTTTTTGGCGATAAAAAAGACCAGAAGAACATTGAATCAGTAATTGATAATTTGGAACAGGTTGTCGGTATTAGCCCTGAAGTTTTGATAGAACGTGCTACTACTAGAAAAAAAGAAGCTGAAGCTAAGGTTGCTAAAGCTGAGAGCGTTAGAACATATTTTGAAACAGATCATTCCTCTGCAATAAAAGGGGCCCTTGATACCATGATTGCAGCAACTCAAGTAATAACTCCTTCATCGACTGGAGGAGCTCCGACTTCCACTCCGAAAGAGATTTTAAATGCGGCAAATGTGTTTGTTAAGTGTGAGGGAGTGAGTATTAGAGATATGATTGTAGAATTAAGTAGTGTTGTAAGCTCTCAAGGGAAATTAGAAGGAGGTAAGGGAACCGCTGCAGAGAAAAAAGCAGCTGGCGATAGGAAAGCTATTGCAGAGAAGGATTTAGCTGTAATAAAGGGATTAATAGAACCTACTAAGGCTCTTTTCACATCGCTGTTAATTTTTACTGAAAACGCTACTTTTTTGGCAAAAAATAATTTTCTAGATGAATCTTATAAAGTTTCCGAGATAGATGGCTTCCATAAAAAACTACAAGGGATGAATCCTGAGACTTCTAGCACGTCAATAAATGATTTGAAAGCAATGTATGAAGCCTTAGATAGGGGGCTTTGGTTTAATATTTTCAAAACAATCCCGTCATTAAAAAATACTTTCGCAGAAAAAATGACTGATTATAAGAAAGATGTTAAGGCCGCAGAAAAAGATCTAAAGAAAAAAGAAGAAGCTTTACATGCCGTTCATGATCTTTCTGATACAGCGGCTGCTAAGAGAATTATTTTTGCGGTAGTAAAACGTCAACATCCAGAATTGTCACTAGAAGACCAAGACAATCTGGCAAATCTGATTTTGGCTGATGATGTAGCCAAAATCCAAGCTAAAAAAGGTTATGAAGATTTAGCAAAAGAAGGATCTGAAGATCTCGAGGGCCTTGTGAAAAATGCCAGCGAGCTTGATTTCAGATGGAAGGTTTTGAAATTTAAATATCAAGTTGATGGTAAAGTTTTTGAACCATTTAAGGGATTAAAACCAGCTGATTTAAATAATTGGGCGAAAATTGAAAAACAATTTGCTGTTGCTGGAAAATTCGATTACCAAAGTGGATTTTATTTCCTTGCTGCAATGAATGAGTTTTTCGGAGAAAACAAAGGAACTTTTACTGTTGTTTATAAGAAATTGGAAAATAAATTGAAATCAATAATTGCAGAGAGAGTTGGGGCTTCAAAGCGTATGGGAGACGCGTATGTAAGTAGACTGGTTGATGAAACTTTTGAGCATCAACTCAAAGAATCCCGTGAATTAATGAGAGCTCACTTTGATAATTACGACAGGAATAAAGGAGATATTAATAGCGCTAAAGTAAAAGAATTAAAGCATAGACTGAAAGAACTTAAAGAGAATCGCAAACTTGGAAAAATTGATCAAGAACAATTTGAAGAAAAATATGAAAAATTAGTAAAGGAAGCTAAAGAATACGGAGTCGAACAAGAAATGGATTTTGTAGAAGATGTTTTCTTAAGTGGGTATTTTAATAGTCCACAAGCTCAATGGTTAAAGGATCTGGGCATGGACGTAAGTAGATATGGGAAAGATAAATCCGTAGCATTGCTTAAAGGAACAGCTATGACCGGCCTACATGGAGCCGTTGGGGCTGTAAATGTAGGAGGGTCTCTGGCTTTACAGTATTTAGCAACTCCTTTTAGATTGTTAAAATATCCCCTATTCATTGCAGCAAAACCTGCAGCTGGTTTTATTAATTTGTTCAGAAAAGACAAATTAACTCCTCCTGGAATAATTGACACAATGAGAAGTGACTTAGGGAGAGTTGGAAAATATTTTAGGACTCTTAGTTCTGAAACATTTGAAGGAGCAAAAACAAAAACCGCGGCTTCATTCAAAGAACCATGGGCAAAAGCTCAATTCAAGAGAGTTAAATATCCAGAAAGGAGCAAAGTTAAATTAGATGTAGAAGCAGCTCGGATTAAAGAATATGGAGAAAAAGCTGAATTAAAACCACTTGAAATCGCACATGCTCCGACTATTGATTTTGAAGCTATAAGAAAAAAGATTGAAGAAAACGACAAGGCCTCTGGGAATAAAACAACTTTGGAGCCACCAAAAAGTGGTGAAGATAGAAACAAGGGAGAAATTACAACGAAACCTGCGACTCCTCCTAAGCCGGAGGCTGCAACTGGTGGCGCATCCTCTCCCTCTGCATCTTCTCCAGCTCCAGGCCATGGCACTCACTAAAACCTAACTAATTTATGGATACAAAAACATATCAAAATCAGCAAAAAATGAAAGACCTATCTCAGGAGGATATATATATTATGGATACGATCTTTAAAGCAGAGTCATTGTATGAAGCTATTTTGAGTCAACTTGAAATCGATCAAAAGGATGACATCTATAAAAACCTTGTTCTGGGCAGCCTTAAGCGACAAACTAGAGATTGTATAGTGCTTGCAATTTGGAAATACATGGACAAAAAACAACGTTCTCATTTGAAAGATTTTGTGGCAGAAACGACAATTACAGCTCCTTTCATGGGATTGGATGATGTTTTGATGACTTTTGCTAATTTATATCCGACTTTGATGACAAAAGTTTATGAAGATCTGACAAAATTTTTCCAAAATTTCATAGAAAATTTCAATCGAATTAAAAAAACTTCCTTTTAGTTTCCTTCACTTAAAAATCCCCTATTTTGGGTTTGATTTGTTTGGCATTTTTTGGTATACTTATATGATACAAAAATCAAAAAGGCCAACATGAAAAACAAAAATTTACATTTAGTTACGCTTGGATTCTCGCTTTTTAAAGAGAAATTTCTAGCATTCGTTAATCCGCCGGAAGCCGCTCCTGCACAGGCTGCAGAGACTAAGGAGCATGACAAAAAAGAGAAACAATTTTTTGAAAAACTTAATGCGGTCATGATGTCCGGAACTGCTTTAACGTTTGATCCGGATAAATATCCATATGCTTCTGAAATGGCAACGTTTGTTGATAAACTGCCTGATTTGAGTGCGATAACTTTTAAATCGCCCGAGAAAAAAGATGGAAAATTAATTTTAAAATATGCTGATGCTGCCGGAGCTGAACAAACATTAACAATCGAAGGCCCGGTATATAAAGCGATTTTCTGGAAAGAGATTAATGCAAAATTAGAAAGCTCTATGTTTAACGGCAAGGGAATTTCTGCAGCGTTATTGCTTGTAGGAATTGACCATGCTGATAAGGCTCCAAAATACAATGAGCTTGTTGATAAACTTGCAAAAGCCGGAGATCTTATTGCCAGTGTGCCAGATAACGATCCTTTGGTTGCCCTTGCGCTAAAAGAATTGGAATCTTTGAAGCAATTTTTGAATATTGATGGTTCAAGAAAAAGAATTATGGCTAGATCTGAGGTTGCTCTTAGCCAATTAAAACAAGAGACTGAAGATCCTGCTTTGACTCGAGTTCTTGCCGGGAAAAGACCAGAGGGAGAAACCGGGTTAGCTGAATTCATGGAAAAAGAAAAAACTAAGGCTTTAGATCAATTGACTACAAGACTCGATGAATGGAAATTAGCTATTCTTCGCAGAGAATATAAAATTAATGCAGACAAATGGGATCCAAAATCCAGAGAAGGTTTAGGAATAATTTTTAAAGATTTTAAAACTCTTGGAATTTATACCGACAACAAATTTTTCCAGACAATGTTTAGCGAATTGGGGAAATGTTCTGATTCCGTATTTCTAGCTAGAACAGACATCCCTGATGCTAAAAAAGCAATTTATAGAGATCCTTTGGGTAATTTGGATAAATTAGACTCTCTGGGAGACGAGGGATTTGCTTCATCAGTAAGATCTCTTGTTGCCTTCAAGGATTTGGTAACCGCACAAGATTTAGCGGAAGTTGATACTAGAAATAATGTTGACGCCAATGGCCGAGAACCAATCACAGATAAAGTTGGTAAATTTGTAAAAGATAATGTTCATAAATTCACAGAGGCAATAAGAACTCATGATTGGGCAACTGCTGCCATCTATGTTGGTGGAATTTATATGTTATGGAAGGCTTGGGATAAATGGTCAAAAGATGAAAATGGTAATTCAAGATTTCCAAATGCCAGTAAATGGTTATTCCTAGCCGGTGGACTTTATTGTGCCAATATCTTCGCAAAAAATGCCGGATATGATCTTATGAAAAAATTGGGATTGAAAGACATGGATGCGGAAGTAAAAGGGACTCCCCTATCAGTATTTTATAGTTTAGCTCCAGATGAAATGAATGGAGTTGATGCAGGAACTGTGGCTGCAATGTCATTTGTGAATGTAAAAGACTTATATGAAAAGTATGAAGAGACAAATGATCCATCAATTCAATTTATGGATCCTGCAAGATTTCCTGTGCAATTTCCTCAATTTAGAGGGATGTCTCCATCTTTATTAAAGAAAGATAAATTATCAGACAAAGAACGTGATTACAAAAAAGCCGGTCATGAGCTTTATCTATTCGTGCAAGGGATGAAGAAATCTTATGACAAAACTTTATATCAAAAGAGTCATATTCCTTTTGAAAAAGCTCTAAGAGATAATGTCCTAAAAGCTTCTACAGTTTTTGATTTGGCTGTAGCTTTGAAGAGTTTTGATGTTATTGATGATGATAAATCCGTTCTCGAAAGAGGAGGAAAAGCTTTTGAAGATATGGATGCAAGAATGGATGATGTATTTAAGGGTAAAAATCTTGCTCTACATTTAGAGGGGACTCCTGATGAAAAGGGTGGATTTAGTGGAAGCCTTATGGATTACCCTGTAATTTTCCTTATCAATAAAAAAACTAAGACTTATTATATATTTGCTAAAAAGGATTATGAAGATGCAAAAAAACAACCTCATTATACTCAAGCTTTAGGGACTATTCCTTTTGAAGGAAATGCTTCTGGCGCTGTAACTTCTTTGGAAGGAGCTATTACGGGTAGAATGAAAAAATTGGTTGAGGTTTTTGCCGATAATGACAAATCCGTTGTTAAAATTAGAAGTATTAATTACAACGCAGCCAAAGGATTCTGGGAAGCTGAGATGGACTACGGAAAATCAAATATCGCCAAAGCTTCTACCAGTCCTGTAAAGGTACGCGTCCAAGCTGTAAATGATGGTAGCGCGGTTGAAGTTACCGATCCAACAACCGGTAGAATTATTATTCATGTTAATGACGTCACTGATACTGCAGCTCTTGAACAAAGTGTGGCAATGGCTGAACTTTCTATTCAAGCAGGAACTCCAGGTGGAGCTCCTGATCTTAGAATTTTGGGATGGTTCTATCGTAGACAAAAAATGTCTATAGTTGATAGAGACAAATCTGACAATGAATTTGAGTTGAAGATTGGAAGCATGAGCGATCTAATCAAAATGAAATTTGATGCAGCTACCGGGACTTATTCATTCGTAAATGCTGCAGATGAGAAAAAAATTATTGAAAGTTCTTCTTTCAAGACTGAAATTGGAGAACTTGTTGTAGAAGATAGAGCTTTCAATCAACCTTTTGAAGAATCTAAGGCTATCCTTAAGAGAATCAATCCGGAATATTTCAAGCATTTCCTTAAAAATGTATCTCAATGGGCCAGCAATGTAACTCTTGGTAATCTTACTAGAGGTATTAGGTTGGAACATTTAACTGGATCAGTTTCTCAAAATTATGTAATCGGATTAATTGATGCTCAAAAAACATTGGTTGCCTCAAAGATTATGCATTCTCTAGGGAAATCCAGTGATTTATCTAGTGCTTCAGCGAGTATTGAAACTATTTCCGGGAAAGCAGTTAGTGATGCACGTGCTTTTGCTGATAAATTTGCCAAATTGAATAGAGAAATGAATGACAATGGTGATGATTGGTCAAAAGTTGAATTTGATAAACAAGTAATGGAGCCGTTGATGGAAGTAGGGACTGAAAGTAGGACTTATAGAGGATGGTATAAAAAGTTTGTAGGAGAAACTTTCTTTAAGTATGGAAATGATAGTTTAAGAAAGGGTAATGCCATTAATGCATCTACTGTTGTTGGGGTTTTTGCCTTCTACACTTCGGCTGTTGACAGTTTAGAAATCGATGGAGACTTGGAAGATGTTAATGCTGCTGAAATAGCAAAAGCTGAAGCTGATTATAAAGCGGCTGATGCTGATTTTAGAAAAAATCCAACTGACAAAGCAAAGGAGGCTAAAGTGACTAGTACAAAATATTTCCTCGACCGACTGTTGGCAAAAAAGCGAAAATATCAAGATTATTATCTTGCATCTCATTACGTAGAATATGTTGCAAACAGGATAAATGACGTCCTTGATATTAAGGGTGACCCGGATAATGTTCAGGGTCCTGGATTTGCATATTGGGGAATTATTGACTTTAAGACTTTCAGAGAAGATCCATTGTCACTTATAGCCTCTACTCCTCAAAAATTTATTGATAGAAGACCTCCGATAAAAACTTCTAATTCTCCGTATTATAAAGAATTTGAAACTGATGGAAGTACTGGGAATGCAGGACTTGTTCCTGACCGGATACTGGCCAGAGACCCCCAAATCCCTTCCAGTCTTCCTGTCAGCACTAGTGGAGGAGTCGACACTAATAGTGCTGAATTCAAAAGATGGGTTGAAGCTTGCAATAGAATGACCGAGATGGAAAAAATGTTTAAAGAAAGATTGTATGACAGAATAAACAAAATGATAACGATAGATGCGGACAGATATAATCCTAAGTTTAGAGAAGATGTTTTGAAGGAATGGGCTTTGACTATAACTACTCGTGCTGTGTTTATGGTAGATGCTACTGGCAAGCCTATCCAATTAAGGACTTTTGCGTCTCCAGATTTTAAAGGTTGGATTGGCAGCAAGCCTCCTGGTGAATATAAAGTAGGAACGTCCCAACTCCATAAAAGTGTCGCTTTAATTGAAGCTGAAATTAAGGCCAATCCTGTTACTGTTACTAGAGACACTCAGGAAAAACTTATTAATAATGCCGTCGATGGGCTTATTGAAGATCAAATTATTATGAATCCTAAGAAAGACGTAGATGGGAATCCTATTTACTACAGTGACATTACTTGGTGGCAAAGAACCAAAGCTAACTTAAAAGATTTCTGGGATAAATTTTAAATAATACTAATATGGAGACCAAACCAAGCTGGCCAGAAAAGATCGGAGATTCTCTTTCTAGACTTATAGGCGGATTTGCCACAGGGGTTGATTTATTAACCCAAGCCCCTGGATTTGTTTTCAATACAGCTAGTGATGCGTGGCTTCTAACTAGAACTCTTTGGGATAAAATGGTTCACGCTGCTCCTGAAGAAAATCTTTTGATATACTTGGGTCTTCCTTCGCACCTTGATATTGCAGATCCTAAAGAAAGAGAAAAGGCTATAATAAGAGATAGGCTTGAGAGGTTAGAAGGAAAATTAAAGGAACTTTATCAGGATGCTGATTTTATGGCAAAATATTATGAGTCGGCTTCTTTATTGGCAACAATCAGAATATTGGATGAGCAGAAAACCGAGAGACTTGCTCGACTTTCAAATTTGAAAGCTCAACGAGCTAGTATCATGTCGAGAAAAGATTTTTCTACGGATCCCATGGGAAATGTAGAAGGACTTTCATTTGACATGACTGCGGCGGATATAATGGTGATGAGAAGGACGGCTAGTCTTTCTACAAATACTGAATTAACGGCTATAGATAAACAAATTGCTCAGCTAGAAGATTTAAATGCTTGTAAAATCCCTTGGCCAGAATTTGAATTTGATACAACAACACAAACTATAAAGGAGAAGCCTCTTCCTCCTGGGAAAACTGCGCCTGAAACAAAAAGTTTGTTGGCTAGATTTAACGAAATTTCTACGGACTTAATGTATCAGAAGAAATTAGGAGAATTAAAATTATATCTGGTAGAGGCCGAAAGAAATACCTTAAGATTAGATACCTTAAATAGGGTAGCTAAACACGTTTCTACTGGAGGAGGTGATGATGGAGAAGAAGAGACGGCTCCTGTTGTGCCAGATATTCCTCCTGCTCCAAGACCTGCTCCTACCCCAGGACCTGCTCCTACCCCAGGACCTGCTCCTCTTGATCCTACAACTATTTAACTATTTTATAATTAAATTTATATGTCACGCCATAATCCTGAAGCACAACAAGTTAGACAAGCTATTGTCTGTATAGCTGGCCCTAAAGAGGCTAGTAATATCGTAGCTTTAATGGACGCTATAGATGCAGATCTATTAAGAAGACCTGATACTCCTGCGGTAAAAGAAGCCAAAACGATCCTCGCAGAAGCTAAATCTAATGTGGTAGCAAATACTACAGAAGAGGCTTTAGAAGACTTTAAATTGCGACTTTATGACATTAGCGATTCTTTTCATATGATGTCCGAAATGCCGAAAGGTGAAGAGCTTGCAAGGATGGAAGCCATTGATGAGGCTTATTTCGGCTCGATAAATCTAGAATTAGGTTTATTACCAAGAGGTGTATTGAAAATTTATTATCAGGCATATTTGGCTATAGCTCCTGAACAAAGAGTTCCGTTGGAAACAATTAAAAGTCAACTTAAAGGAATTGCTACTAAGTATGCTGAGGCGCTGTCCCCTGCCAATATGCATAAGACTTTAGTGGAAGCTTTTGGAAAATTAGTTAATGGGCAAACTGATAAATTGGTTGGCAATGATGTTTTAAGCCAATATGCAACTTTACTTAGTTCAAAAATATCGGCAAAACAGCAAGAAATCGAGGGGCACAAAAAAGGGCTAGCAATTCTTGAGAGAATAAAAGAACGCAGCCTTAAAAACATTGGGCGATGGGTGAAAACTAATCATGATTGGTATGAGATATTTTCTCCATCACATGAGCCACACATTAAAGCGAGAATTGAGAATTTGAACGACGCTATGGGCTACATTGCTGAACGGACAGCAGAATTAAGGGAATCCGAGAAAGATATGTTGAAGCTCAAAGGAGAATTATATTTGAGCCAGTATGAATACACATTGAACAATGGAGAAGATACGACTAGAGTTCTTCTTGACGCTTTCGACGCTCTTGGTGACGACGTTCCCGAATCTTTAAGATCAAGAATCGAAGCAGCAAAACAAGCTATTATTGCTAATCCTGAGTCTTCCGAGTTTGACAAGTTATTTTATGGAGGTGAATATTCAAGAGCTCTGGCCTTGTTAGCGAGACAAAATGAGGCTCGAAATGACGTCACCATTCCTTCAACTTTTGGAAAATTAGGAGAACATGATATCTTGGCCATTTATGAAAAATACAAAGAGACTGGAGTTGATGATCCTAATGCTCAATATTTGTACAGTGGTCTTCGCTCAAATAGTTTTGCAGCTCGAAAAGTAAAGGAAGGTTATAAGGCTATTCTTGTAAAAACAAACGAGGAACGACCTGAGAGATTTGGTGGATATATGCATATAGGAGATGTCTATGCATTTTTAGTAAAAGAATATCCTGATGGGAGAATCGGTTATATGATGATTACTCTTTCTGGAAGTGCTATGCCAACTTTTCCCGACTCTCATGATCGCTATGTAAGGGAATTGTCAGAAAAAGATGCTCAGGAGTATTTTATAACTCCAGAAAAACAAAAACAAATTCACAGCGATAATGCTTTATTTCAGCAAAATTTATCAAAAATTGTTGCCACAAATCCCAGGCTTCAAAAAGTAAAGAGGGCCGGAGAGGTGTTGCAAGAACAATTTGGCCCGTTACAAACATTAATACAAGGTGCTGCCGATGGTAATAAGACTCAGGATTTTGTTGATAAGGCTAAGGAATATGCTCGAGCATTACAAAGGTCTAATAGTGGGGGGGCATTAGCTGCTTTAAGAATGGACATTAGTAATGCACGACGCGAACTTGCTTCTTTAAGGGCTGCTGCTGGAATTGGAATAGTTGATGAATTTGAAGCTAATATTCAGAAATTAGAAAAATCTTTTAACTCCATAGTAGACATTGTTGATGATGAAAAAGTAAATACTTTTTTAACTTATATTTTAAGTGATGATTTTGAACCTGACACTTGCGGAAGATGGATTTTAAAAACAGCTCTTCCTTTTTTCGCAGCTATTGCTGCTGCGGTTGGAGCCATTGCCTTAGCTTATTTTTCTTTAGGAACTTTAAGCGGAGTTTCTGGGATGATTATTGTTGCAGCCGCTGGAACAATTGGAGGAATCATCGGGAATGAAGTTGGTGTTGCTGGTGGTGAATTGATCGGAAAGGCAGTTTATGGCGATGCGTTTACGAATGAAACTATGCTTATGAAAGCCTTTTCTGGTGCTAAATATTATGATGAGAACACTAAAACATATAAGGAGGTTGATGCTGCAGCGTTAATAAAGACTTATGGAAGTCAATTTTTTTATGGGTTTGTCTCTACTTTTATTTTCTTAGGGTTGGGAAAACTTCTAGGGAATGCACTTGCCTCCATGGCTTCAAGAAGTACAGCCGGAGGGGTAGCTGCATGGACCTCAAAGATGCTAAATAAAATTCCCGGGATAGCAGCAAAAGAGATTAATTTGATGACTCAAGGTGGATTTAAGGAAACTTTTAAGAGGCTTGGAGCTATGTATTTGACTGAGCTTGCAGAAGAAACTGCTGAAAATGCTGCCGGTAAAGTGCATCCTTTTCTTGGTTACGTTGTGTCTGTTATCGATTGTTTGGATGGAGGAAAAGTTAGTTATAAATTTGGGAAGTATGATGTTGTAGCTTCTGGTTTTGTTAAAACTGGCGAGAATTCAACTGCCACTTTCACTTTTGATGCAAAACAAGCGGCAGAATTAGAAGCTGATATTCGTAAAACATATGGAGATACGGGGACTGTTAGACTTGATAATGGATCGGTAGTTGTAGAGATCTCTGCGACGAAAGGGGGGCCAACAAATACTATGATTTTCTCTCCTTCTACTGAAAGCGGAGCTATGAGACAAATGTTCTCCGAGAGAGGTCCAAAAGGAGCAAAGAGTCGAATTGAAGTTGTATACGGTGTAGCCAGAGTTAAAGGCAAAGAAAATGTTTATACATTTTCTGGTAAAACTCCTGCAGGAGAAATAACTCTTGCCGAGCATCTAAAAAGACAAGGCTTTGTTATCAATGGAGACCCTAAGACTGGGAGATTTGAAGCGGTAAAAGGAGATCAAACTGTTTCTTTTGTAAGTGAAGGCCGTGTTGTAACTGAAGAGAAAGCTAGAGCTGAAACAAGAGCTCATGAAGCCGTTGCCTCTAGTGCTAGATTTACCGGAGATGAATTAGTTGAATTAGCGGGAACTGATCCATATGTAGCTTTGGCGTTACTAGAAAATGTTGAAGCGGGAAATATGACTCTTACGTTAGGACAATTATCTATAATTCTTGGGAAATTTGAGAGTGCTGGGGTTGAAGTTACACCCGAGCATATCGCTAATATTATGGCAAAAATGCCCGGCGAATTTGAGGCCTTGGCCACACAAGCAAATATTGATCAAGTGATTGAAGGTGCCATGGAAGATGTCCCCCCTATTGCAAAAAGAGCTTTGAGAGCAGAAATGAAGGTTGGAAGTGCTTTAGCTGGGGCTGTTGTTCTATTGTATTCAAATCCTGCGGCCGCAGCAACGGCCGGTGGAGTTAGTCACACAATTTTGGCAACTGCTGGTGGGATTATTCTAACGGGAGTGGGATGGTTAGGACTTGGCGTGTATCTTTCTAGAACTAAATGGGGTAAGGAAGGGGCAGGGGCATGGATTGGGAAATGGGCGTCAGTGCCAATTTTTGGACTCGTTAATGCCTTTACGGGCAAGTATGGTAAATATAGAGAATCTAGGGCTTATGCTGCAGATATTGAGACTTCTCCGATGGGTGTAAAAATTGCCGGGATAGCTGCTACTCTTAATGCCTCTGAACAGTACTCAAGTGCCACCGAAGTAGTTACTGGGATTTGCAATAATTATTTAAGAATTCTTGAGGCTCGTTACGATCAATCTAGTGGAAAACAAAAAGCACAAATTGAGGGGATGAGAACTCAGTTCAATGCACATCTTGATGCCCTAATTAGTGCTCAAAATGATTTAACAACAGAAATTACAAAAATTAAAGAGGAAATTGCTACTGCTAAACATAAAGGAGACGTCGCTAGAGCTGAGGCTCTAGCTCTTGGGCTTACTAAGGCTGCTAAGAAAGTTTTTGTTGATCAGGCCGCTGCTGCCGATGCCGAAATGGCACTGGCTCAGGCTAAATTATCCGATCCTAAGTTTGGAAGTCATATGACCAATTTGGGCCAGTTATTTACTAACTTACAAAATAAACTCAATGCCCTTGATGCTGTATGGAAATCCCAAATTGGCCAAATGAGCTTCTGGAAAGGTCCTGGAGTTAGAAGAGCTGTTGGACTTGCGGCTGCATCATATTTTTCATTTAAATTTGTCGTGGCGGCAGTATCTGCCGCGCTTGGCGATTGGTGGAAAGAAAATGTGTCAAACCCATTAGGAGATTTGTGGGGTGGTTTAAAGAAAAAACTCGGTCTTGATACTGAGGAGCAACTTGAGAATTTGAAGAGAGAGAGAGATGCTGTGACTTTTGAATTCAATGATACTAAACCTGAGGTGAAAAAAATACCATTAAAGACTGCTCTTGATTCATTGTTTACTAATCAAAATTTCTTAAGTAATCCTGAGGTGAGGGGACGTGAGGCTGAGATAATAGGAATATATGCTTTATCGTTTGTTTTGAGATTCATGATATTTACTAATAAAAATTGCAAATCTGTTCTGGAAAAATCAGGGAGTTTTGACATTAGTGATATTAATATTTGGTATGCGAAGGCTCGAAAAGCTATAGTTGATAACTATACATTGCCTAATACTTCTTATATCAAAAGAATCGTGGACTTACTTCCAGAGACATTAACTCTTGAACAGTTGAATTATTCCATTCACCGAAAGACGGAAGCTGCTTTTTATACTGATAATCACCTATGGGACTATCTTACTAAAATAAAAGGAGTTAAGGGTATACAATAATAGTTTAATCTTATGTCCGACGACGAAACAAAACCGGAAGACGAAACAAAGCCAGATGCAGATACTGCTGATGATGCCGCTGACAAGCCAGCTGATCTAAAAGATGAAGCAGATAAGGCTATAAAAGAAGGCAAATCCCGATTGGGCAGAGCTTATAGAGTGGCTGTAGACAAAGCATTTGGAAAAACTTGGCCTGAAAGGTTGATGAAATTACCTTTATTGCCAGCAACTATTCCTATCTTTATAGGAAATTTCTTTAAAGAACTTGCTACAGTTAAAAAAGAAAGAGCCGCAGCAAAATCTGAAGCTGAATCAGAAATTACTCAAGAAGTCGCAAAAGGAACTGAAACTTTTGATATTGCTGAAAATCTTACTGAGGAAATGGATAAAGAAGCTCATTTCGGGCCAGAAGAAAAGGAAGCTGTTGCCTTACTTACGGAAGACGTTTTAGAAGCGGCAAAGGCTACAGGAGAGCCGGAAAAAGCTTTGGCGACTATAGATAGAGTAAAAGAAGATGCTGATAAGGATGAAAAAGATACGGAGAAATTAACAGACGAAGAAGTCCAGAGATCTTTCTCAATGGGCTTATTTACAATGGTAAGACTGAGACAAAGATTTGATAATGAAAAAGACTTAGCCGAGTTCTTAACAAAGGTAAAGAGCGCCGCCGGTAAATCCGCAAGATTCAATCATTTTTCAAAGTATATTACGAATAATTTTAAAAAATTATTTCAATTTGGAGCTATGCAAGTTCCAGATTTACTAGGAATTGAAAAATCAAAATTTTTACCACTACTTACTTCTGAAGATAGATTAAGAGATGGGTTGGATATAGTGCTGCCAGAGATTTTTCCTAGTGCAGTTCGAGATAAAGGACTAACTCCTTTAAGAAAGTTTTTTGTACGTTTTGTTCGTCAAAAAAGATATCCTGATCCAAAAGCTCTTGCTGAACTAATTTTCATGATCGAGGACGAAGATGATATGCGCGATTTAGCTAAAAAAATCGGTGGAGCAAAAGTTGTTTCACTTGCCAGCGTAAAAGCGACTGAAGATAAAAAAGCTAAAATTAAGAAAGACCGTGAAGAAAAAGCTGTTGCCAAAAAAGAAGGGGAAAAAGGCAAGAAAGAAGATAAGCCGACAGATAAAAAACCTGACCATGACGAAGAAGAACCCGCTTTAGATGAAGCTGCATAAATAAAAAACTATGGAGACCTACAATGAAAATATAGACTTAGAAATAGAGAGAATGCTCGAAACATCCTCTGTATCTCCCCTCCTAAAGGCGATTGTAAAAGCGTCTCTATACACGATGCCTTATGCGAATAAATTAGCTATTCTAAAATCTCTTCAAAAAGAACAAAGAAAACTTCTTATTTTAAGGAAAAAAGAGGAAAAAATCATCGAGAAATATCGAGGCCTGATGGAGAAGCTTTCGAAGCAACAGCCAGGGGCTTAGATTTAAAAATCGATCTAAAAGATCCAAGGGGTCCTTGAATCATCTTTCGTTTGACAAATTTATTATTTCAGCTATAATAATCTTCCTGTCTTGCCTTATTTTTAAAGTGAGACAACAAGCTATAAACTTTGACAACAAGATTTTCTCTTTATTGTATTGATTGAATGTCGTGCAGTAAGTAGAATGGTTTTCGCAGCTACGGATTAAGCTCAGGGCTCTAGCGGAATAGAGTCACTACATACGATTGACGGTTCCACCGTTGATACATATGCGTTTCGTTCAGGATATTAAGGCTGGCTTTTCTAGGGCGTTGGTACTCCTAAACAGACCATAGCTCTCCTCCAAGTGGGGAGAGTTTTTTGTTTACTTAAGAAAACATTTTTGAAAAAGGTTTTCTTCGCTTTGGGAACCCACGAGACCCAAAGCTCAAAACGATCTTGTTGTTTTGATGAGGAGACCTTAATTTGGCTTGAACTTTTAGCAGTTCTTATTTAAGATTAGCAAGCAAATTTATCATGGTGAGTGTAGCTCAGTTGGTTAGAGCGCCAGGTTGTGGACCTGGATGTCGTGGGTTCGACCCCCATCACTCACCCCATATTTCATAACTCCACCATTCCTAGTATACATGGATATAAAATCTGTAAAATTTGTTAAAGGAATTGTTGGAGCTGATGATTTTCTGGATGATAATATTCCTCAGATTGCTTTTATTGGCCGATCTAATGTCGGAAAATCATCTGTGATTAATGCTTTTACTAAACAGCAAAATTTGGCTATCACAAGCGCTACTCCTGGCCGTACACAAGAGATAAATTTATTTCTGATTAATAATAACTTTTATTTAATCGATCTCCCCGGATATGGAT
>Ga0233420_10000019_pt1 | contig 67642 bp, 71 predicted proteins | sample Watercolumn_Mata_4_FD_183009 | JGI IMG/M metagenome (GOLD analysis project Ga0233420, IMG submission 183009) | Freshwater microbial communities from Lake Matano, South Sulawesi, Indonesia - Watercolumn_Matano_2014_102_MG | ecosystem: Environmental > Aquatic > Freshwater > Lake | place...
AATTTTCCCCCACCCAAATTTTTCCTGCCGGTTCTAAAGCACCATACATAAGAAGCTCGGCATGCCGCACCGCCGAGTTTTTTGTTTATTGATTGCGGCATAGCGGACGAGCCCTTATTAAAAACTTAGATTTTTGAGTGTCAACACATCTTGAAGCGAGGACGCTGGGGCTGGCGGCGCCGCCGCCCGCCGCCAGCCCCAAGCCGAGCCGAACACGCATTAAAATTAGCTGGAAGGCCGCTGACCTAAGCGGCCGCCAAGCGAAGGCCTTGCCCCAGCAAGGCCGAAGCGGAGCACGGGGCACAAGGGAGCGCCGGCCAAGGCGCGGGGCACTATTTCATTGACTTGCGGTTATTGTTGTAGTAATCTTGGATTGAGTAAGATATTTGACAAATAGCCTTTTGGGTATTCCTTAGACGAAGGGCACTTGAATAAAGAAATGGGGTCGGATCTAATTAGATCCGACCCCATTTTTCTCTATACGTAAACTTATATCTTTTTTACGTTAGTTGCCTGGTCGCCTTTAGGGCCTTGAGTAACTTCAAATTCGACTTCATCGCCCTCGGCTAGAGATTTATAGCCTTCTCCGGTGATAGCGCTAAAATGTACAAATACATCTTTGCCATCTTCGGAAGTAACAAAGCCGTAACCTTTTTGATTACTGAACCATTTTACCTTTCCTTTTGCCATTTTCTAATTCTCACCTCCTCTGCGAGTAAAAAAAAAACCAGAAAAAAACCGAATCTATTTAGATCCGAGTTTCTTTCTGATTTTGCGGTTTACACTTGAAACTAAACAATTCTTTGCTTCTCCTCTAAACTTAGCTTATGCTTAAATATACCACGAAATGCCTGTTTGTCAACCTTTTTTATAAAATCTAAGCAGGCAATTGACTATTGCCTAGGAATTGGTATAATGTTGGACAAATTGCCGATGTAGCTCAGTTGGTAGAGCAGGACTTTCGTAAAGTCAAGGTCGGTGGTTCGATTCCACTCATCGGCTTAATTTTATTAATCCATGGCTAGATTCCGTGAAGTACTAAGAAACCGCAACTTCTTTTTATTGTGGCTAGGGCAGATTATCTCCCAGCTGGGGGATAGGCTTGGCCAGATGGCCTTGATTGCTTTTGTCTACCTGCGTGCGCCCGGCTCTACATTGCAAATTGCTAAAATCCTTTCTTTTACCATAATCCCGGTGTTTATTATTGGCCCACTGGCCGGGGTATACGTGGACCGTTGGGATAGGCGCAGGACAATGTATGCCTGCGATTTCCTAAGAAGCCTGTTAGTTCTAGCTATTCCTTTATTTTTATTCTATGCCAGGAGTTTGGGGCTGGTTTATTTGGTTATTTTCATTGCTTTCTCTATAGGTAGGTTTTTCGTACCGGCAAAGCTTTCGATTATACCGGATTTAGTGGATAAAAAAGACTTACTTATAGCTAATTCCCTGGTGAACACAACCGGGATGATTGCGGCAATTCTGGGGTTTGGAATAAGCGGAGTGCTTGTAGAATGGATGGGTGCTAAAAGCGGTTTTTATCTTGATTCTTTAAGTTTCTTAATTTCAGGTACTTGTATCTTTTTAATCTCTAAAAGATTTGTAGTAGCGATGGATTTTAAGAAGGTAGGCCAGGAGATTATTGAGGTGATCAGGAAATCAGTATTCCAGGAGATTAAGGAGGGGGTTTTTTATTTTATCCGCAAGAAAGATATACGTCTTACTGCCGGGATTATCTTTGCGCTTTGGTCAGCCCTAGGTGCGGTTTATGTAGTAATTATTGTTTTTGTACAAAAGACCCTGCATTCGGCAACTAAGGATTTGGGGCTTTTAGTAATGTTTTTAGGTATTGGCTTATTTCTGGGGTCTTTGGCCTATGGCAGGTTTGGCCAGCGTATTGCGCATTATAAGGTTATTTTTGTTTCGTTAGTCTTAAGCGGAATAATGCTGGACATTTTTGCTCTGGGGATATATAATTATCCAAATTTTGCCCTGGCTGCGCTGCTGGCTTTATGTTTAGGCGTAATTATCGCTCCGATTATGATTGCCTCCAATACCATTATTCACAATGTGAGCGATAATGATATGTTGGGCAAGATCTTTAGCTCCCTTGAAATAGTCATGCATCTGGGTTTTCTTTTGTTTATGTTTGTCAGCAGTATGCTTGCAGAAAGGTTTTCACATTTATTAATCCTGGTTATCGTGGGGGGTTTATTGAGCCTGCTGGGTTTAGTAAATTTATTCTTTAACCGAAGGGCAAGATGGTTAAATTAGCAGAAAATAAGCATTATACAGAAAACAAGGCGACTGAAAGGTTGCCGCTTCCGGCTAAGGTTTATTTGCCGCTGATCCAGCATTTGGGCAAGATCTGTAATCCAGAGGTAAAAGTCGGCGATACAGTAAAGCTAGGCCAGAGAATCGCTAGTATCCAGGCTAGTCTCTATGCGCCTATCCACGCTTCAATATCTGGCGTAGTCTCTGCAATACAGGATTGGCCGCATCCTGTTTTGGGCAGGGCAAAGGCAATTGTTTTAGAAGGTAATGGCCAGGCCGAAGATGCATACTTTGGTTTAAAAACCCGTGAATGGGTAGATAGGCTTACTCCGACAGATATCAGGAAGATTGTTTTAGATGCCGGTATAGTAGGTATGGGTGGAGCAAGTTTTCCCACGTATATAAAACTCAGCCCTCCTAAACCGCTAAATACCTTGATTGTTAACGGTGCAGAGTGCGAACCGTATTTAACTGCAGATGCTCGAATAATGGTGGAGCAGGCAGCACAGATAGCAGAGGGGATTCGATTAGTTGCCGCTTGTTTAGGGATAAAGGATGTTTACGTAGGGATAGAGGATAATAAACCTGAGGCAATAAGGGCTTTTTCCAAACTCCCCCAGTTTAAAGTAAAGGTTTTACCTTCGGATTATCCGCAAGGCGGAGAAAAGCAGTTAATTCAGAGCATTCTAGGTAAACAGATCCCCCGCGGTAAACTGCCTTTTGATATTGGGGTCTTGGTGCATAATGTGGCTACTATTTATGCGATTTATGAGGCAGTGTATAGAGGTAAACCTTTGATTGAAAGGCTGGTTACAGTTGCAGGAAGCTGCGTTGGAAGCCCGAAGAATTTATTGGTACGCTTAGGTACACCGATAAAGGATTTGATTGAATTTTGCGGACCGCTTAAAGAAGAGCTGGCAAAGATTATTATCGGCGGGCCGATGATGGGGATTGCTCAGTATACGGATGATGTCCCTATAATAAAATCAAGCGGCGGTTTATTGCTGATGAATAAGAAAGAAGCGGAAATTACAGAAGAAGAGCCTTGTATACGCTGCGCAGCCTGTGTTCGGGCATGCCCAGTTGGGCTTATGCCTTGCCAGATTAATCTAGCTTCCGAAAGGTCATTTTGGCCGTTGACTAAAGAGTATGGGGCTAATGATTGTATTGAATGCGGCATATGCAATTATGTTTGTCCGGCTCGCCGCAGGTTATTGCAGACGATTAAGAGAGCAAAGCTGGAGGGGGTAAAATAAGATGAAAGAAACCGCCCGTTACGGTTTTATCTTGACGCTTATTTGCACAATTGCCGCCGGGTTATTATCCGGAGTTAACGCGCTTACCCGCTCTAAGATTGCTTCTCAGGCCCTGGCAGAAGAACAGTCAGCGCTTAAAGAGGTTATGCCTCAAGCCGCAAGGTTCATAGAGGTAAAACCAGATCAGCAAATATTGTATTACAGGGCGCTGGATAGCCAGGATAAGTTAATAGGTTTTGTTTTTAAGGCAAGCGGTAAGGGGTATTCTAGCGTAATTGAGACTTTAGCCGGGATGTTTATTGATGGAAGGATCAGCGCCGTAAAGGTAATATCTTTAAATGAAACCCCGGGCTTAGGTATGCGCGTAACAGAAGATAGTTTTACCAGACAGTTTAATAATCAGGATGCTTTAAGTTTATCAGGGGTACAGGCAATCTCCGGCGCAACGATTTCTAGCCGGGCAGTAATGGATTCAGTAGTCAAAAAGGCGCAAGAGTTAAAAGAACTAATAAAAAATGAAAAATAATCTTATTGTTTCCGGTTCTCCTCATATCCATAAGCAGGAATCTATTTCTCGGATTATGTGGACAGTTGTACTAAGTATTATACCGGCTGGAATTGCCGGCATAATTATATTCGGCTTAGATGCGCTTTGGGTTACGTTGGCTGCGGTAATTGCTGCGCTGTTGACTGAAGCGTTGTTTGAGATATGGACAAAGAAGAAAATTACGGTTATGGATGGCTCAGCGGTAATTACCGGCATATTGCTGGCTTATAATCTTCCATCTAACGTGCCTTTGTGGCTACCGGTAGTTGGCGCGGTTTTTTCTATTGCCATCGGCAAACAGGTTTTCGGAGGCCTGGGGCAGAATATTTTTAACCCTGCGCTCGTAGGCAGGGTATTTCTTATGGCCTCCTGGCCGAAATATATGACTACCTTTGTTAAACCGCTTAGTTATGATGCAGTGACTTCTGCCACCCCTCTGGCTGTGCTCAAAGAAGGAAAGATTTTAGAGCATATCTCTTATTTGGATTTATTCCTGGGCAAGCGCGGTGGTTGTATTGGTGAAGTTTGTATACTGGCGTTATTAATCGGAGCAGCTATTTTGTTGTATAAAGGTTATATTTCTTGGCATATCCCTGCAACTTATATTCTTACCACCGCTGTATTTACCTATATTTTTGGGGCAAAACAGCTGTTTCATGGGGATTGGTTATTTCATATATTAAACGGTGGTCTGATCTTGGGCGCATTCTTTATGGCTACAGATTATGTAGCTACGCCTTTAACTGCCAAAGGGCAAATTATCTTTGGCATAGGTTGCGGCCTGCTTACGGCGATTATCCGGCTTTGGGGCGGGTATCCGGAAGGGGCATCATATGCAATATTGATGATGAATGCAGCCACTCCTTTTATCGATCGTTATACTAAAAATAGGATTTACGGTACTAAATGACCTCTTAATATTACATACGAGGTAATCTTGAACGAACGAAGCGAGGCGAAGGGTGAAGAATTTAATCAAAGAATTTACTAAGGGAATAATTAGAGAAAATCCTACCTTTGTCCTGGTCTTAGGTTTATGCCCTACACTGGCAGTTTCCGTATCGGTGGCCAACGGCATTGGTATGGGTATTGCCGCTACCTTTGTGCTCTTAGGTTCAAGTCTGATTGTATCATTGGTTAGAGACTTTATTCCCGATAAGATCCGTATACCCTGCTATATAGTAATCATTGCCACATTTGTTACTATTACTGAGCTGTGTATGAAAGCCTATAGCCCAGTATTGGATCGTTCTCTGGGTATTTATGTGCCGCTTATTGTAGTTAATTGTATAGTTTTAGGCCGCGCAGAGGCATTTGCCTGCAAAAATAATTTAGCCAGTTCGTTTTACGACGGTTTAGGTATGGGCGTAGGTTTTACTCTGGCACTTATTCTTATTTCGGCTATAAGAGAATTCTTAGGTTCTGGCCAGATACTGGGGCATACTTTATTTAAGGGGTTTGAGCCGGTTTTTGTTTTTGGCATGCCTTCAGGAGCATTGCTGGTGATCGGGTTATTATTGGGCTTCTTTAATTTATTGAAGAATAGGAAAACATGAGTCTGCAAGAATTGTTGACCATATTTATTTCTGCGGTATTTATCTACAATGTAATCCTTTCGCGTTTTTTAGGCCTTTGTTCTTTTATCGCCATCTCTAAAGAGACTAAACCGGCCTTAGCCATGAGCTCTGCGGTAATGTTTGTTATCGTGATGTCTTCTGCAATCACCTGGTTTGTTTATCGTTTTCTACTTTTACCATTTGGTCTTACTTATCTGCGCACAATTTCTTTTATCTTGGTTATTGCCACCTTCGTGCAGTTTGTAGAGATGGTTATAAAGAAGCTCAGTCCTCAACTATACAGGGCGTTCGGGATTTATCTGCCTTTAATTACCGTAAACTGTGCAGTATTAGGGGTGGCTGTATTAAATATAGATATGTTTTTTATAAACGGCAAACAGGTTGCGGGAAGTTTTTATTATTCTGTTTTTCAGGGGGCATGTGTAGGTCTAGGCTATACCCTAGCTATGCTTTTAATGTCCGGGATAAGAGAAAGGCTTGAACTTTGCAATATTCCCAAGTCCTTGAAGGATTTCCCCTTAGCTTTTATTATTGCTTCAATTTTAAGTTTGAGCTTTATGGGTTTTAGCGGGTTTAAATTTTAAAAGCAATCCCTCGCGTAAACGCTTAAGAATTCCTTTGGAATTTTTTCGCACGCTCGGGATAAATTCAATTTAATGGAAATATTAATTGCCATATTAGTCTTGGGGTTTTTAGGTTTGCTCTTCGGAGTAGGGTTAGCCATTGCTTCCAAGAAATTAGCGGTTCAGGTTAATCCCAAGCTGGAAGAATTACAGCATCTTCTTCCTGGCTCAAACTGCGGAACATGCGGAAATCCAGGTTGTTTTGGTTTTGCTGAAAGTTTGCTTAGCGGCAAGAGCGTCGTAGATGGCTGCCGGGTATGTAGCGATGAGGTCAAGGAGAAGATTGCCCGCTTAATGGGGGTTGCGCTTGAAAAACAAACCAAAAAGATAGCTACCTTGCATTGCAATGGCGGCCTGAAAATAAAAAATAAATACATATATGACGGGGTTAATGATTGCGTTGCAGCAAAATTGGTATTAGGTGGACAAAAATCCTGTGTTTTTGCCTGTCTTGGATTTGGTACTTGTCAAAAGGCGTGTCCATTTGGGGCAATTAGCATGTCTGTTGAGGGGCTGCCGCTGGTAGACAAGGTTAAATGCCGCTCCTGCAATAAATGTGTATTAGCCTGTCCGAAGAAACTTTTCTCGCTTATATCCGTATCCAATAGTGTATATGTTGCCTGTAGCTCGCATGATTCAGGGAGGGATGTAAAGGCTGTCTGTCCCGTAGGCTGTATTGCCTGCAGGCTATGCGAGAAGGCTTGTAAATTTGACGCCATCCATGTAATAGATAACCTGGCGGAAATTGATTATCGCAAATGTACCTCCTGCAAAGAGTGCGTTAAGGTTTGCCCTGCTAAGACCATAAGGATCAGAGAATGAATTTAGCTATATTTGCCTCAGGCAACGGAACTAACTTCTCGGCAATTGTCAAAGCAGTAAAGCAAAAGAAAATCAAGGTTAGATTAGTAATCTTGGTTTGCGATAAACCCGGGGCCTTTGTGATTAAACGAGCGCAAAAGGCGGGTATCAGGGTGGTTTTGGTAAGGCGCGAGGATTTTGCAAACCGCGTTGATTTTGAAAAAGCAATACTCCATAGGTTAATAAACTACAAAATAAATTTAATCGCACTGGCCGGTTTTATGCGTATGCTTAGTGCGAGCTTTGTTAAACAATACCGCAACCGTATTTTAAATATCCATCCATCATTGCTTCCGGAGTTTAAAGGTGCGCATGCCATAAAAGATGCCTTTGATCATAAGGTGTCTTTTACGGGAGTGACCGTACATTTTGTTGATGAAAAGATGGATCATGGTCCGGTTATCTTGCAGCAGCAGGTAAGAATCAGGGGTAAGGATACCCTGGCTTCGCTTGAGAAGAGAATCCACAGTTTAGAGCATAGGCTCTATCCCCAGGCAATTAAACTGTTTTCTAGCGGTAAAATAAAATTAAAAGGCAGGAAGCTCTTGCTTCTTACTCCTTAGGTCCGGCAGATATAGCTGCTTGATTAAGAATGGTCTTTGCCCCGGTTACCAGATTGGTCATCTCTACAATACTAAAGTCTTTAAAGGCGTAAGTATTTAAGGTAAGGGAAACTACCTTTAAAACCTCCCGGTCAATATCCACATTTTTTTCCACCTCTGGCTTCTGAAACTTCATTCTTATGCGTCCCTGGATTTGGTCAGCCAGGAACTCCTCTAAGGTTATATCCCGGTAAACCAAATGCCGTCCCTCTTTATCCCCGATAATCTGCGCGGAAACCCCTGTATCCTGGACGATGCGGTGCTGGAATTCAGTCTGAGAGATAAAACCGTAGGATATCTTTTTTAAATCCAAGCAATGAAAGATTTGTTTTAATTCAAAGCCGTTTGCAATATCGGCGGTGATAACACAGAAGAAGAGGGGGTTTTTTTGCGCCTCTCTGTTATCTAGGCTAAAGAGCACCCTGCGCACGACTTGCAATACGTTAAAAATCTTTGTATTAACGGATTTATCTAAGGACATATCCTGTTGTTTTTCTGTTTCTTCAACAGGCTTGATAAGATAATTAACTCTTAAGATTCTTTGCTCAAGCTGGTTTTTCCTCTCTTCAACCAGGAATCTTTCGATGTATTTCTCTGGCTTGGCGGGCTTAGTAATGATATTCTCAAGCGGCATATATATCCAAAAGGTGCGCCCCGTCAGATTAGTTATAATGTTAAGCTGGTACTCTTTCTTACAGATATCCTTAACTGCTTTTGCGACATCTTCTTTTAAGAATGATGGTGCGGTAGATGAGGTGCAGGCGGATAAAATAAAAATAAGAGGGATTAACTTAAGGCCGGCTCTTGCCAAACTCTTTGAAGATAGCTTCAATTTCATCATAATTAAGTTCATTCTTTGCTACTAGCTCCTTGGCCAGACGGTCTAGAAGAGGCTCCTCTTTCCTTAAGATGGCAGTTACTTCATCAAGGCAGCTTTTTAGGATATCCTGAACGTCTGAGTCTAATTTTGCCCTAACCTCCTCAGAGATCTTATCCACGATCTCCCAATTTCCCAGCATTCCGGATTTACCCATGCCTACGTTCCAGACCATTTGATGCGCATAATGCATAGCTTTAGAAAAATCTCCGTAAACGCCGTTAGTCGTAGCATTATACTTAATCTTTTCAGCGACATATGAGCCAAGCGAAATTTTTATCTGGCTGAATAATCTATTTGAATCTTTGATAAAGCTATCCTCCCTTTCCGGGGTCCAGGTAGCTCCGCCTGTTGGCCCGCGCGGGGTAATAGTTATCTTAAATACATCCTGAGTAGGGGCAAGTAAATATGTGGTTATGGCGTGCCCGGCTTCATGATAGGCAATTTGCCATTTTTCCTTTTCGCTTAACTTTATTCTACGCTTAATCCCCAGGGCAATCCTTTCCCGCGCCTCATCAATCTCCTGCATAGAAATTGAAGAATTCTTGTTGCGTACAGTAATCAACGCAGCTTCTCTGACGATATTGGCGATATCTGCCGGGGTTTGATCTACGGTAATGCGTGCCAAGCGGTCAATCTTTACGTCTTGGGCATTATATTTTACCTTCTTTAAGTAGTAGGCAAAAAGTTTTTCGCGATCCTCCAGGCTGGGTTTATCTACAATGATCTTGCGGTCAAACCTTCCCGGTCTAAGCAGGGCAGGATCAAGATAGGTTTCAGGGGCATTAGTAGCGCCGATCAAGATAATATTATAATCTTTATCTTTCAAGCCATCCATTTCAACTAAAAGCTGGTTTAAGGTAGTATTGTGTTCAGTGGTTCCGCCGAAACCGCGATCCATGGAGCGCTGTGCGCCTATGGCATCAACTTCATCAATAAAGATTATGCAGCCGCCTTCAAGTTCTGCAAGCTGCTGCGCTCGTTTAAACAAAGAGCGTACCCTTCCTGCCCCTACGCCGACAAACATCTCTACAAACTCTGAACCGGACATGGAGATAAAAGGTAGCTTCGTCTCTGTGGCGATTGCCTTAGCCAGATAAGTCTTGCCGCATCCCGGAGGGCCGAGCATAAGTATTCCTTTTAAAATCTTTCCTCCAATACGCTGCAGGCTCACCCGGTCAGTAATTAACTTAACTACCTCCAGGGCCTCTTCCTTGGCTTCATCCATTCCAATAACGTCATTCCAGGTAACCCCGATGTCTTCTCCGGCAACGGATTTTTTCTTGGTCTGAGAAAAAGAGGAGGCGCCGCGTTTAAAATAAAGCCAGTACATTAAATAGGTATACACAAAGCCGAAGATAAGAGCCATAATAATTTGCAGGTATAGCTGCAGCGGGATCATCGCTAGCTGGGATTGTCTTAGATAAGATTCAGATTCATTCCAGGCGCGCAGTCCGATAATAATGAAAAAAACTAAGGATATGGCCAGTGCGGTTAGAAAAATAAAAAGCAGGCCCTTTAACCAGTGCAGTTTTAAGTAGAACCTAATCTTTTTCCAATTCATAATTTCTCCTGACTTCTGTTGCGGGGTATATAAAATTCAACATATAAAAAATAACATATCCGCTATCTTAAGTCAAACCATTTCTTTTGGGTTTTTAAGACCCCATAACCCTTGACTTGAGAAGTTTTGCGTGTATAATTATGAAGTTGTCTAAAAAGTTATTTAAAAGGAGATAAAAAATGGCAAAGATTAAGACGATATCAGGGCGCCAGATCTTGGATTCGCGCGGTAATCCTACAGTTGAAGTTGACTGTATTTTGACAAATGGCATATTAGGCCGCGCTGCAGTTCCTTCGGGCGCCTCTACCGGGGATAATGAAGCCTTGGAGCTAAGGGATGGTAATAAAGAGAGGTATTTAGGCAAAGGGGTATTAAAGGCGGTTTCTAATGTTAATACCGTAATCAATTCTGCCCTTCGAGGAAAGACAGCAGATTTTACCAAGATTGATGAGATTTTAATTAAGCTGGATGGTACAGAATTTAAGTCTAACCTGGGGGCGAATGCTATTCTGGGGGTTTCCATGGCAGTGGCTAAAGCAGCCGCACTTTCTAAAGGTGAGCCGCTTTATAAATTCTTAGGCGGGCCTAAGGCGAAGATTCTTCCGGTTCCCTTAATGAATATCTTGAACGGAGGTATGCATGCCGATAACAACCTGGATATTCAGGAGTTTATGATTATGCCCCAGGGGGCGCCTACCTTTTCAGAAGGTTTGCGCGCAGCAACCGAGGTATTCCATAATTTAAAGTCCATTTTAAAGTCCAAGAGGCTTTCTACCTCCGTTGGAGATGAGGGGGGATTTGCGCCCAATCTTAACTCTAATGAAGAGGCTCTAAGCTTGATTATTGAGGCAATTAAGAAGGCAGGTTATGCTCCAGGAAAAGATGTTTCCCTGGCCTTGGATTGCGCTGCCAGCTCTTTTTGCAAAGATGGAAAGTATACTTTTGAGGGTTCCCAAAAGTCAGCCACGGATTTAATCGCCATTTACGAAAATTGGCTCTCTCGTTACCCCATTTTGTCCATTGAAGACGGGCTTTCTGAGCATGACTGGAGCGGCTGGGGTCAGTTGACTAGTAGGCTAGGTAATAAGGTTCAGCTGGTAGGGGATGATATCTTTGTTACCAACCCGAAGATATTTAAAAAAGGGATTGCACAAAGAATAGCTAATGCTATACTGATTAAGGTCAATCAGATTGGCTCGCTCTCAGAGACGCTTGAGGCGATTGCTATTGCCAAAAGAAACAAATATAACGCCATAATTTCGCATCGTTCTGGTGAAACAGAGGATACAACTATTGCGCATCTGGCAGTGGCAAGCGGCGTAGGCCAGATTAAAACCGGTTCTTTATCCCGCACCGATAGGATCTGCAAATACAACGAGCTCTTGAGAATTGAAGAGGAGTTAGGCAATAAGGCGGTTTATGCGGGGCTCTCTTGGAAGAAGTAGATGCTCTCTACATTAAGAAAGGCCTTTTGGCTTTTTGGTTTTACAGTTTTGCTTTTAATTTTATTTCTGCCGGGTTACATAAAATTGCAGGGGTTAAGGGCGAAAAACCGGCAGTTGGAGGATAACTTTCGTAAGATAGCTGTTGAAAACTATCTTTTGCAGGAAGAGCTTAAGCGGGTTGAAAATGACCCGGTTTATCAGGAGAAGATGGCCCGGGATAAGATGGGGGTAGTCAGGAAGGGCGAGATTCCGATTAAGATTTTCTCTGATAAGAAAAGATAAACCTTTGCGTTTTGCGCAAGGATTTCGTTAGATAAAATATTTGTGGTGCTCAAATTCGCGGGGTGGAGCAGCCTGGTAGCTCGCAAGGCTCATAACCTTGAGGTCATGCGTTCAAATCGCATCCCCGCAACCAAATTAGCCCTCTGTAAGTAAAATACTTGCAGAGGGTTTTGTTTTGGGGTAGAATCAAATCATTAAGACAAAAAGGTTTTTATGTTAAAACATGCAATTTTTAGTTTTTTAGTAGCAGTTGCGACAACATCAGTACTTTTGTTTTTGTCCGCCGGAACACTTTTTTATTGGCAGGGGTGGATTTTTATGGTGTTGTTTTTTATTCCGATGGCATTAATTACAGCGTATCTTTTTAAATGTTGCCCAGAATTGCTTAAAAAAAGACTGGATACTAAAGAAAAAAGACCCGGACAAGGTATTCTTTCCAAGCTTTTTTATATAATTATTTGTTCAATCTTTGTAATCTCCGGTCTTGATAAGCGTTATAGTTGGTCATCGGTTCCTTCCGTCGTTGTTATTGCCGCGGGAATATTTTTCTTAGTTGGGTATTTTTTCCTTTTCCTTGTTTTTAAAGAAAATAAATACCTCGCTCATACTATTGTAGTTACAAAAGATCAACAGGTAGTCGGAACAGGCCCCTATTCTATTGTACGCCATCCTATGTATCTGGCAGAGTTGATAATGTTTATTTTTGCACCTGTATTATTAGGTTCGTATTGGGGCATAATTCCAAATGCTTTATTAATTGTAATCTTAATAGTGAGAATTCTTACTGAAGAGCAGGTTTTATTGGAAGGGCTTAAGGGATATAGTGATTATGTCCAAAAAACCAGACACCGTTTAATTCCTCTAATTTGGTAAGTAAGGTGAAGGAGCATTAATAGAGAAGGAGCGGTTTAAAGTAACGCTAAAACTCCTCCAAAGCTTGGCCTATAACCTTGAGGTTATGCGTTCAAATCGCATCCCCGCAATTGAATACACACCTGCACCGAAGGTGCATATAGTGAAATCCCATGAGCGTAAGCGAAACGGGGCCAATAGAAAACCCTGTAACCTAACAAGTTACGGGGTTTTTGTTGTCTCAAGGCCATTTCAAAGCTATAATTGATTCAACTACTTGCTTTTTAATCTTTTAGAATAGTGCGGGAGAAGGTATGGAGTTTGTTAGTGGTATTCGGGATGGTTTAGAAGTTCAGGTGGTTACTGGATGGATAAAGAGAGGGAAACTTAGAAATTATGCCGTCAATTAATATGTTGCCCAGATATAAAGCAATTATCTTTACCGTTTTTATTTATTTGCTCTGTTTTGTTGCGGTTGAGCTCGCATGTTCATTAATCGTTGGCAATAAATACATTGCGGTTGATCCAATTGATGAAAGGTACTCCAAAAGTATTCCTGGATACTTTATGCCGCTGCAGAATAAGACAATTCTATTTCTAGGAGCTAAGCCTTATAATGTTTCGATCAATCTGCTAGGGTTTCGTAATGTTGGATATGCCGATGATAAGCCTTTAGAATATTTCCGTGATCATTATCGCATTCTTTGCCTTGGCGATTCGGTTACTTTTGGACTATTTGCAGATGGTTCTGAATCTTATCCTTACTTACTTCAACAACGTCTTCTCAAGCGCAGTGATAAGATAGTTGTTTTTAACGCCGGGGTTGGTGGAGCAACGATTTCCGATTATCTTTACTACATTAAGAATAAATGCTCTCAAATCCGCCCCAATTTAGTAATTATGAATTTTTGTAATAACGACTTTGATGAGCTTATTACTGCCAAGAAACCCATGTATGAAAGATTAATTGATAAGAGCCATCTTCCATTATGGGACCGTGTTAAACGCTTAAGCTGTATGAGAATTTTTCGGAAGTTCGAGTTAGCATATCGCTATCGTCGCTATTTAAATAAGATTAAAGATCAACGAGAGCGAGAAATTATTTTAACTCAAAGTAAACGGCTTGAAGATATTCTTTATGTAGATAAGAATAATTCTGGGCTTATTGGCAGAGATCCGGATAATCCAACTTTGATTCCGGTATGGGAAAAATATTTCATCGATCTGGATCAGGTTATAAGCTTGTTGAATTCTATGGATATAGATCTCCTATTTTTTATTTACCCTACCATCAGCAGCGTGTTTAACGAAGGTAAAGATTACCATGAAATTTTGATTGGCCATCTTAAAGAAAAAGGCGTTCCTTGTATTGATTTACGGGCCGTTTTCTTTTTAAGGAAACAGGAATATTTAAGACTTTATCTTAACCCTCCATTAGACTATCATTTGGGGCATTTGGGTAATGAAATATTAGTTAATCATATTTTGAATTATATTAATGATATTAAACCTAATAATTAAATAATAAATGATTATAAGTCTCCAAGAAACGAGGATTTGATATTTTTCTACTTGTTTTGGTAATAGCGGCAGTACGGAGTAACATAGTAAGAATGAGCGGATTAAAGTAGCGATAAAAATCGCTTAGAGTTCAGCTCGTAACCTTGAGGTCATGCGTTCTCCCGCCGAATGAATTTTGTGGAGGCGGGACTACGACGCATATGTTGAATTAATTGCGGCTTGAAATCGTATCCTCGCAATTGAGTACCCGCTGGGCCAGCGATATTTTGCTGGCCCATTTGGCAAAATCCTGTGAGTCTTGGAGAAATGGGATAAACATGGAGCTCCGCTTAGAAGTAGGCGGGTTTTTTCGTTGTTTTAGGATTACCCTGGTGTATAATTACTGTTAGGCAAGTATTCGTATAAGGCTATCGTAGTACCCCATAGCCAAAGGTGAAGCGGTTAAGAAGTAGGGAACGAGAAAAAAGATGAGAGGAGGAAAAGCATGCTAAGGCGATTTCAAAAAGGGCAAAGTATATTGGAATATGCAATTATCTTGGCAGTGGTAATCGGGGGTATTCTTGTGGTTTCTGGGGCAATGAGGAGCGGTGTGCAGAGTATCGTTAACTTCCCAGGGGCTAAAAAGTAGGGTAAAAAAAGAGTAAGGAAATAGTAAAAAACTGACAAAAAGGTTGACTTCAATTTGAAATGTTAGATAATATACTCTATTAACGCCTACTCTTCTAGGGTAATAGAAAGAGGTTGTTTTGAATAAAACTACAAAGAGCTCTGGTTTATCAGTCCTCCCCCGCAAAATGCATAAGCAAGCTTCAATCATAAGAATATTGCTATTTTTGTGTTTAATTTTGTTAGCTGAATCTTCCTATTGCTATGCAGAGCGGATAAAAAGTTATCTGCGTAGCGATGGCGCTACTGTTAGTTGGTATAAACGTTGCGATTCAAACGGCAACGTAAGAGAAAATTATTCTTATGAAATAGGGCAGCAAAGGTGATGTTTTTTATTTCTCTTCCTCGCTAGTGATTTGATAATAATCTAAAGGAGAGCGAACAAATATGCAAGAACGCAGGAGGTACACCAGGATTCCCGAATGTTTGCAAATAGCCTATGTAATACTTCCTGCCGAGTCAATAAAGGAGTATATCACAAAGGATATCAGCCAGGGGGGTATAAGGTTTCTAACCTATGAATGTATCCCCAAGGGCAGCTGCTTGAAGATCCGCATTACCTTTCCTAAAACATTGTTTAGCTTTGAGGCATTGGTTAAATGTATGTGGGTTAGAGAGGTTGCCTATAGCGAGGAGTTTGAGGTGGTGGTGGAGTTTGTGGATTTACCCCCGGATTTCCTGGAGTATCTTGTAAATTACATAAAGAATTATTTACAGGTTGAAAAAGAAATCAAAAGCTAATCTTTTTATATGAGAAGGATAAGAAAACCTACGCATTTAGTCCTAATAATCATAAGTTTATTTTATCTGTCTGTTTTGCCTGTTGCCTACAGCCTGGCAGAAGAGAAGGAGCTAACCTTTGAAAATGATCTGCGTTACGATATTTATTTTGTGCTGGAAGACCAGATGCAGTATATCTCGAATGTAAAGATAGTAGACAAAGTAAGAATGGAAGGAGTAGTGTTTTTAGTAATTCAGAGCCCGGGAATTACCAGCGGAAAATCCGGATATGTTGCTCTTTCTAAGATAAGGATTATTCTACCGGCAGGCGCCCCAAAGCCTCAGAATATAAGCAGTAAATAATATCAGTATAACGATTTAAAAGAAACGGGTTTAATAAGAATAGATGATTAAGATTTTATCCTGCCCGATCCTAATACCAGTTCATATCTTAGGCGTAACAGTCGGTCTGCTCATGTTTTTAAAGCCAGGGGGAGTTATTGAATTTCAGAGAAGATTCTACGCGAAGATCAACTGGCGTATCGAGCCAATCTCAATGCCTAAGGAGATACGTAATACTAAATTAATGGGTGGATTTTTAATCCTTGCATCCTTTCTATCGGCAACCCTAATTTTAAGCCAGTATTAGTCAGGGAATAAACCTAAAGGTTAAGCGGGAGGGGCTCTAGATTTTGAAAGTGGGTTTTTCTAAACAATCTTTTCATCTGTTCTATAAGGCAAGGAGATCCTATTTTGTGCACATACTACAGTATTTAGAATGAACATTATTATTTGCGCGGTAACTTTTATAAGCGAATATCTTGATTCCGGCATAGGCATGGGGTATGGGACGCTACTTTCCCCCGTTCTAATTATTATGGGGCTGCATCCATTGCAAGTTGTTCCGGCAGTTCTCATATCGCAGTTCTTTACTGATATCGCTGCATGTATATCGCATCATAATTGTCGCAATGTAAATCTAAAAATAAGCTCTCCTGATTTTAAAACCGCAAGCGTTATCGGCTTACTCAGCTCCTTGGGTGTAGTGCTAGCAGTGTTTATTGCCCTTAGAATACCCAAGTGGCTACTCTGTTCTTATATCGGTATCCTGGTTATTGCTATGGGGGTCTTGATATTGATTACTGCGGGCCGTCCGCTTAGGTTTTCTTGGGGGAAAATATTTGGATTAAGTTTCCTGGCGGCATTTAATAAAGGCATCTCCGGGGGTGGCTATGGCCCTCTGATAATGGGAGGGCAGATTCTTTCCGGAGTAAACGCAAAAAATGCCGTAGGAATTACAGCTTTTGCTGAAGCAATTACCTGCCTCGTAGGTTTTATTGTCTATCTTGTTTTAGGACGGATGATTGATTGGGGCCTGATTACCTGGCTAGTGATTTCAGCAATTCCGGCAGTCCCGTTTGCCGCTATTACCGTGCAAAAGATGGATTTAAATCGTTATAAGAATTACGTAGGCATATGCATCATAGTGCTGGGAGTATTTACCCTCTTCAGGATTAGTTCCGGAGGTTAGTCTTATGAACAGCAGCTCCTATCTTGATGAATTAGAAAGCAGAAGTATAAATATTATCCGCGAGGCTTACTGGCAATACCGAGAAAAACTGGCTGTTCTGTGGAGCATGGGCAAAGATTCAACTACGCTTGTTCATCTGGTGCGCAAGGTTTTTTTAGGGGATGTGCCGGTAAGTTTTATACATATTGATACCACCTTTAAATTTAAACAGATATATGCCTTCCGCGATAAATATGCTAAAAAGTGGGGAATCAATTTAATTATTGCCAAAAACAATGATGCTTTGCTGGCAGGGATCTCTCCTTATAAGAACAGGTTTAATTGCTGCGATTCATTGAAGACTAAGGCTTTAAAGGAGGTGATAAAGAAGTATAATTTTAAGGTTTTGCTCTTGGCTATCAGGCGGGATGAACATTTGATTAGGGCAAAAGAGAGATATTTTTCCCAGAGGGACAAAGAATTTAATTGGGATTATAATCATCAGCCTTTGGAGATGTGGGAGCAGTATTATAAGACAGAGCACGAAGAGGAGGGGCATTTGCGGGTGCATCCAATGCTGCATTGGCGCGAAATTGATATCTGGAGGTACATAAAAAGAGAAAGATTGCCGGTAATTGATTTATATTTTGCTAAAAATAATAAGCGATACCGTAGTATAGGATGCCAATGTTGTTGTGGCGCAATAGAATCTTCAGCTAATTCCATTGACAAGATTATCAGGGAGCTTGCAGTCACAAGGGTAGCTGAAAGGTTAGGCCGTGCTCAAGATAAAGAGAAGGAATATATGATGCAAAAGTTAAGATCTCTGGGGTATATGTAGGATGGATAGAATACTGAGGGTAGTAATAGCAGGAGAGGTTGATGCCGGTAAGTCTACCTTGATCGGCCGATTGTTATATGATACAGGCTCACTGCATAATACAGCAATTTCGGAGATCTTGCAGGCAAGTAGCTCTCACGGCAGCGGCTTAGAGTTTGCTTATTTGCTTGATGGTTTAGAGGAGGAGCGAGAAGGGCAATTGACTATAGATACTACCCAGATATTTTGCCGTAATACTAAATCAGGGTTTTGGTTTATTGATGTCCCGGGGCATGCAGAGCTGTTAAGAAATATGCTTTGCGGTAGCTCTTATGCTCAGGCGGCCATACTGGTAATAGATGCTACCAAGCCTCTGGGGAATGGCGCCATCAGGCATATTAATGTTTTAAATTTTCTAGGCATCAAGCAGATTGTGGTAGTCATAAATAAGCTGGATATGCTTAATTTCGATAAAAATGCGTTTGAGCGGGCAAAGGGCGAAACCCTTGGGTTTCTTGAGTCAATTGGCATGAAAGCGGGGTATTTTATTCCTCTTTCTGCTTGCCAAGGCGATAACATTGTCAAAAAATCCGCCAGGACCATTTGGTATAAAGGCCAGTGTTTAATCTCTGCGTTGTGTTTTTTAGAGAGATTGCATAAAACAGAAAGAAAAGAGGGGTTTTACTTTCCGATCCAGGATGTGTATATGCACCAGGCAGGGCAGGTATTTGTAGGAACAATCTTAAGCGGGAAGATTAAAAAGAATGATCTGGTATATGTATCTGCGCAGGGTAAGCAAAATAGGGTAAAGGCCATAAGGGTTTTTGGCAAAAATAAGCTTTCGGCGCTTGCTCCGCAGTCTATAGGATTGGAGTTGGTTAAAAAGGACAGGCTCGTTCGCGGGCAGATAATATACAAGGATAGCGAACTTTTAATAAGCTCTGAAATAACTGCTAAAATACTTTGTGTCCAGCCGATAATTCCCGGGGAAAGGCCGTTCTTTAATTGCGCAACGCAGCAGGTTCCCTGTTGCATTAAGCAGGTAATTAAACACTTTTCTATTTCAACTGGCGCAATATCTGAACATGAAGATTGTTTAGATAAACAGAATCTGGCAGAGGTGTTTATTATGCTGCAGGAAAAGGTTGCCGTAAAGAGGTTTGCTCAGCTGCAAGCTTTAGGTAGATTTGTTTTAAAAAGGGATAGAGGGATTGTGGCTGCGGGGGTGATTGTTTAATAGCTTAGACAAGAATGATATATTATTATCTTGATCCTGGTCCGGGTTTTGTTTTTGCGCAGAATCTCTCTTGGTTTTGGACCATACTATTAGCCTTTCTGGGAGGCTGCCTTTTTTTCTTCAGATTTATTTTTAAGTTTTTTAAAAAGTTTCTTTTGTTTTTATTGGCTTTATGCTTGGTTTTAATCATAGGAGGGATGATGATATCTAACAGCCTAAAAAACAAGAATAAAGTAATCATCTTGGGGATTGATGGAATGGATCCTGTAATAACCGAAAGGTTAATTAATGCTGGTAAGCTGCCCAACCTTTCTGCCTTGCGCAATAAGGGCAGTTATTGCCGCCTTGCTACTACAATCCCTGCGGAATCAGTAGTTGCCTGGGCATCTTTTGCTACAGGTCTAGATGCCTCAGGCCACGGAGTATTTGATTTTATTATGCGTAATCCGCAGGATTATTCGCTTTTCTTAGGTTTAAATGAGATGCCTGTAATAAAAGGGAAAACCGAAATTAAACCTCGCATAAAAGGTGAATCCTTTTGGAGTATTCTTTCGCAGAATAAAGTACCTTGTTTTGTTTATTTTTGCCCCAATACCTTCCCTTCAGAGAAGATTTATGGCAGGATGCTTTCCGGAATGGGGACACCGGATATCTTAGGTAACCTGGGGAAATTTTCTTTTTATACTACCAAGCCATTAACAAAGGATGACCTAGAAAGCCGAGGCAGGATTGTAAGTGTTAAAGATGAGTCCGGGGTTATTACTACTCAATTATATGGACCGAAAGTATTATCCGCGGGCCTAGAGGCAGAGGCCAGGTCAGGATTAAAGTTAATTTTAAATCCTGCCGAAGACAAACTGCTGGTTAACCTGGAGGGCAGAAGTTTTTCTCTATCTAAAGATACCTGGAGTAATTGGCAGCCGGTATCTTTTAAAACAGGCCCTTTCAGCAGTGTTTCAGGCATAGTAAAATTTTATCTAAAATCTATTAAGCCAGAGCTTGAATTATACGTTACCCCCATAAACTTTAATCCCAATAAACCGCCTTTCCCAATCTCAAATCCCCGGGGTTTCTCAAGAAAGATATCCGCTAAAATAGGATATTATCATACTTTAGGTATGCCTGTTGAGACTTGGTCTTTGAGTGAGGGCAGGGTTAGCGAAAAGGTCTTTCTGCAAGAGGTAGATAATGTTTTAGATGAAAGGAGGAGGATCTTACGGCAGGAGCTAAAAAGCTATAAATCCGGATTATTTTTCTTCTATTTTGATACATTGGATGTTATTCAGCATATGTTTTGGCGCTATCTCGATGATAGAAATCAATATATGCAGAGCGATCTACAATACAAGGATACGGTTTATAAGTATTACGAGCAGATTGATCAGGTTATTGGAGAGGTAGCTAAGGGGTTAGATGATTCCACTACGATGATAGTTTTATCTGACCATGGGTTTGGGCCATTTCGCAAAAGCGTACATTTGAATCGCTGGCTCTTAGAGCAAGGGTACCTGTTTCTTAAAGACAAAGAAAATCCAAACCAGCAATTCCTGGAGGGAATTGATTGGTCTAAAACCAAAGCGTATGCTTTAGGATTTGGCGGGATATATTTAAATAAGGCTGGGAGGGAATATTACGGGATAGTGGATGCAGCGCAAGAAAGACAGATTAAAGAGGAGCTTTTAAATAGGCTCTTAGCAATGACTGATCCTGCAACAGGCGAGAAAATTGTGGGTAATGTCTACCCTGCTGAACTTATTTATAAGGGGCCGTATGTTAACGCTGGTCCGGATTTCTTTGTTGGTTTTAAGCCGGGTTATCGCGCTTCCTGGCAAAGTGCGTTAGGCGGCCTGGCCAATGTTTTAATTGAAGATAACAAGAAGAAGTGGAGCGGCGACCATCTCTTTGACCCGAAAGAAGTGCCGGGGGTTATCTTTGTTAGCCGAAAGATAAAGACGGATGGTTTTAGGATCACGGATATTGCTTCAGTCGTGCTTAGCCTATTCGGAATCCAGCGCACTCAAGAATAATCCCCTGTTTAGGTTTTACTTGAATAAGCCAGGCACTTATGTTAATTTAACCTCTATGGAAAAACTTTGGAGCTTTACTGATAATTCAGGTAGTTTTTGTTCGGATTGCGCAGATAAAATAAAAAGCCTCTATTTTCCCCTGGGGAATGATAGCATTATGTCTTCTATTACTCCTGATTTACACGGGGATATCAAAAGCGGGCAAGGCTCATTTTTGCTGGCCCCAGTTTCCCGCATTGACCTGGCCAATTTACGTTCTTCGCGTAATTTCTGGATTTACCTAAGCCCACATAAGATTTGGTCTGTTTCCGGAGTTTCCAAGAATTCTAAGCAAATCAGCCAGGATGAGTTTAGGTTAGAGGCGGGTTTACTTTGGCAAAAGATAATCCGCAAGAATCAAGGCATAGGTATTAAGGCAGAGGTTCTTTCTTTTGTCCCGGCTACAGGGGGTCCGCTTGAGATAATGCAGGTTAAGCTTACGAATATTGCTCGAAAGAACCTAAGCTTTATCCCTACAGCGGCTATCCCTATGTATAGCCGCGGCGCCAATAATCTACGCGATCATCGCCATGTAAGCACCCTTCTGCAGCGGGTTATCTTGCATAAGTTTGGGGTAATTACTAAGCCCACTTTGACCTTTGATGAATCCGGCCACCGGGTGAATAAAGATAATTATTTTGTTTTGGGATGGGATGAAAAGTTTTCTTCTCCGGAAAGGATTTATCCTACTCAGGATATTTTCTGCGGCGATGCAGGCGATCTGGAGGAGCCCGAGGCGGTATTTAAAAACATCCCCGCCCAATTGAATAATATTCAAGGCAAGGAGGCTATGGGGGGTTTAAGTTTTAAGAAGGTTTCTCTGCGTCCAGGCCAGTCAAAGACATATACGCTAGTTATGGGGATAGCTCAAAACCTGGCGGAAATCTCAAAGGCGATCGTTAAATTTAATCGTCCGGATAAGATCTCAGGTGCCTTAGAAGAAACAAAGGATTTCTGGGGCAGGCTAAGTCAGGGGGTAAATGTAACAACCCAGGATAAGGATTTTGATAATTGGATGCGCTGGGTAAATATCCAGCCAGCATTGAGAAGGATCTTCGGTTGTTCATTCCTGCCGGATTTCGATTATGGCAAAGGCGGACGCGGCTGGCGCGACTTATGGCAGGATTGTCTGGGTTTAATCCTGCATCAGCCCAAGAAGGTAAGAGCGCTTTTGATCAACAATTTCTGCGGGATAAAAATCGATGGTTCCAATGCTACGATTATCGGCAAGGGTCCGGGAGAATTTATCGCCGACCGCAACAATATCAGCCGTGTCTGGATGGATCACGGCATCTGGCCGCTTTTAACCTTGGAGCTATATATTAATGAAACCGGGGATCTGGATATCCTATTTGAACAGGCAACTTATTTTTATAATCATGAAATCAATCGCACCAGGGAGGTTGATTATAACTGGATACCTGCCCACGGGAATAAACTAAGGACTTCCGGCTCAAGGATCTATTCAGGGTCAATTTTAGAGCACCTTTTGGTTGAGCACCTGGTTCAGTTTCTTAATGTTGGCAGCCACAATCATATCCGCCTTGAAGGTGCCGACTGGAATGACGGCCTGGATATGGCTAAAGAGAACGGGGAAAGTGTCGCCTTTAGCGCCATGTATGCACAAAATCTAGAAGACCTTTCCGGGCTTTTATTGCAGATTAAAGAAAAAAAGATTGAGGTTGCCGAAGAGCTTAAGATTTTATTGACAAAGATCAATTACGAAAGTATCTCTTCCAAACGTAAGCTTCTGGATGAGTACTTTTCTAAGACTGCTCTTTCACTATCCGGAAAAAAAGTTTATTTGGATGCCTTAAAGCTGTCTAATGATCTTAGGGCTAAGTCCAGCTGGATGAAGCAAAATATACGCTCCAATGAATGGCTTAAAGAAGGTTTCTTTAACGGTTATTATGATAATCGCAAAAAACGCTTAGAAGGTAAAAAAGGCAGGCATATACAAATGACCTTAACTGCTCAGGTCTTTGCCATAATGGCCGGTATTGCCTCTCCACGGCAGGTGCGTAAATTACTGCAAAGCGTAAATAAATATCTGCTTGATAAGCAAAACGGCAGCTTGCGTCTTAATACTGACTTTCAACAAGAGCAACTGAATTTAGGCAGGGCATTTTCTTTTTCTTATGGGGATAAGGAGAATGGAGCAATTTTCAGCCATATGGTAGTAATGTTCAGTTTTGCCTTATATAAGCAGGGTTATGTCCGAAAAGCATGGGAGGTTTTAAGTTCGCTTTATAAAATGGCATTGGATACCTCCAGGAGCAAGATTTATCCTTGTCTGCCAGAATACTTTAACCTAGAAGGCAGGGGGATGTACTCTTATCTGACTGGTTCAGCCAGCTGGTTTATATTAACCTTGCTTACTCAGGTTTTTGGGGTTAAGGGGCAGAATGGAGATTTGGTAATTGAGCCGAAATTAAGCGCGCAGCATTTTTATAAGACCGATAGCATAAGCGTAGAACGCTTATTTGCCGGCAAGAGATTACGGATTAGCTTCTTTAACCCCGCTAAACTTAATTATGGTAAGTATAAAATTACCAGGGCCTTGCTTAATTCGCAGGATCTGCCCATAGATCAATTACGCTATTTAATCATTACCCGCGAAGCGATCCTTGGCCTCTCAGATAAAAAATTAAATCTAATCGAGATTTATCTGCGTTGATCCCTATATCTTTGTGCAGACAAAAAGCTGGTTAAAACCAAGCATAAAGGTGCAATAAGTCTTAATCTGAAAAAATCCTTTTAATAAGTTTTGCATAGAAATTAAGTTGTAGTATCTTTGATGCGGGCCTTCCGTTGTTTCGTAATGCGGATCATAAATCTTCATCAAATATCTCCCCGATGACTTAGGGGTAGTGATGATTAATCTTCCGCTATGCTTAATTATGCGGTGACACTCCCTAATAATCCCTTCCGGACAGCTCAGGTGTTCTATAGAGGCGAGCATGGTTATGCAATCAATGCTTTCATCTTGTGCGGGTATCTTATCAAAAAGGGGCTGGCCAGTTTGTTGATCAAGGCCTATGCGCATGCGGCAAGGCGATCTTTGCAATAAGTATTTTTCAGCTCCGCAACCGATATCCATATGTATATCTGCCCTGGGGATATAAGGTAAGACCTTGCGCGTTCTTACTTCCCTGGTAAACCAGGTGAAGAGATTCAATAGTTTTTTATGATTGCCCATAATCCTTTAAAATTATTTTTCATTTCGGCATAGCTTAAATGACGCAGCTTTTTTGCGATATATCCGGGTCTTAGATAAAATGCGCGAGCGGCCTCTTTCACTAAACCGGACAATTCTTTTACTGACATTTTTGTAGCGTTTACCCGTAGCTGTTCGTATGCAGATGAGTTAGGCTCACCGTCAATGAACCAGCCATTAGTTAAGGCATCATTATACAGAGAGGAACCGGGGAATGCAGTAAGGAAGGCAGAATTTAGGTAATCCGGATCTAATTGTTTTACAAATGTCATTGTCTGTTGCGCGCTTTCCTTAGTTTCCTGGGGTGAGCCAAAGATAATATTCAAAGTTACCTGGATTCCGGCATTTTTTGTTATCTGCATAGCTTTATTTACCTGCTCCAAGGTAAACTCTTTTTTGAGGTTGTTGAGAATTTCCTGATTGCCGGACTCTACCCCGTAGGTAATCATCTTACAGCCGGCCTTGCGCATTAATAAAATGATCTCTTCGTCAACCATGTCTACCCGGCCGTTACACGACCAGACAAGATCAAATTTTCTCTCAATCATGAGCTTGCATAGCTTGATTACGTTATTTCTGTCGATCAAAAAGTCGCTATCTTTAAAGAGAACCTCCTTGATTTTAAACTCCTGGATCAGCCTGTTGATCTCTGAAATAGTTTTTTGGGGGGATTGCACCCTGTATTTTTTTCCAAACATCCTTTGCACGCCGCAGAAAATACAGTTGAAAGGGCAGCCGCGGCTGCGGATAAAGGTAATATAGGGGGAGCGCGTTGAGACCATGCTGCTGTAACGCGTAATTGGAAGCAGCCCGTAGGCAGGCAGGGGAAGGGTGTCCAGGTCAGGGATTAATTCTCTTTGCGGGTTAATAATTGCCCGGCCGTTTCTTCTAAACACCAGGCCCTTGATTTTACTGTAGTCTTTGTCTGTTGAGGCATATGCCTTGAGCCATTCAATAAAAGTTATCTCTCCCTCGCCTACTACTACGGCATCAAAATTAGCGTCTTTGATTACCTCAAGCGGCTCAACCGTAGGATGGTATCCTCCTGCGATCACCGCAGCAGAGGGAAGGGTTCTTTTTATAAATCCGGCAGTAAAATGGGCGCTCTCTGATAATATGCTGGTAAAGCTTATTCCCACCACATCCGGCTGGAAATCTTCAAGTAGCTTACGCATTGAATGAAAAGGTTTTTTTTCAACATTGGCATCGAATATGCGTACGCTATGGCCCTGCTCTAAGGCTACGGCGCTGATAAAGGCTACTCCCAGAGGAGGGTATTTTAACCCCTCCTGGATTTTAAGATTTATATCTGCTGCAGGATGTATGAATAATATTTTCATAGCGTATCAATAGTTAAGAAGCGCGCCTGCCAATTGTGTCTGTTTAATTAATTGAGTGATGTTCTTGATTTTAGCCAATTTACGCATCAAAAATTGCGGCCGCAGATAAAACCTTTTGTTTGTTTCCCTGATAATTTCATCTATTCTTTGTTCAGGAAGCTCCTGCGAGGAAAGGGAAGGCGCGGCATTAGTTATCTCCCCCTTAATAAATCTTTCCCAGTAATCTGGCGCAATAAGTTTTTGCGAAACTGCCCATTCAAAGAGTTCGCTTCCCGGTATAAGTATAACTTTACTAAGAACTGCAAAATCCGGTTCTATGCGGAATATAAGCTGAATAGTTTCTTGCAGGGTCTTTTCAGTTTCTCCAGGGCAGCCGAACAGAAAATAGCCGAATATCTCAATCCCCGATTCCTTGACCATCTCTGCGCATTTTAGTGACTGCGCTACAGTGATCCCTTTTTTTAAGATACGCAATATTTTGTCATCTCCTGATTCAAATCCAAAGCGGATGCGGTAGCAGCCGGCATTTTTCATTATTTTAAGAAGCTCCCGGTTAACCTGATCAACCCGGCTGCGGCATTCCCAGATAATTTTAAGTTTTTCTTTAATCAGAAGGTGGCAAAACTCTATGGTGCGCCTGCGATCGGTGATAAATTCATCATCAAAAAACATAATTTCTTTTATGCCATAGCGGTTTTTTAATTCGCGCATCTCAGCAATAATCCTGTGGTTAGAAAAAGAGCGCCATTTATTCCCCATGCGGTTGCGTCTGTCGCAGTAAATGCAGCTGTAAGGGCAGCCGCGGCTGGTAATCATGGTTGCGCATGCGCCTTCTCTTGATAGCGCATCGGAATAATGCTTAAGCTTTACCAGGTGCCTGGCAGGATTGGGGATTGAATCTAGCGTCTCAATTAAAGCTCTTTGACCGTTTGAAATTAACTGCCCGTTTTTGCGATAGATAATACCGGGTATTTTACTCACATCGCCATTTAAACTAAGTGTTCGGGTAAGTTCGGTAATTGTTTTTTCCCCTTCTCCGATGACCCCGTAATCAAACAGGCTATAGCGCATCACAGGCTCGGGTGCGCTCGTGACAGCTGCCCCACCTGCAATCACGCATATGCAGGGCGAGATTTCTTTTGCTAATCTTGCAATTTCATTGGCCTGGCGAAAAGTCCAGGTCATTACGTGGATGCATAAGATCTCCGGTTTAAAACGGCAAAGCCAATGCCTAATTTTATTTTGAGCGCTAGGCTCAATATCAATATCGATTACCTCAATATTGTGGCCATCTTGCTCTAATGTTGCGGCGATATAAAGTAATCCCAGCGAGGGATGCACCCCTCGCATCTTCTCGATATGGCTATTATAATGTCCTATGCGCTGTTGGTTGAGGCTTGGGTTGATCAGCAGAATATTCATCTAAAGAGCCTATTAGCGCCGTGTTCCGATCATGTCAGCCAGCATTCCGAACAATATAACTTGAATGCCGCCAATAACCAGAATTGAAATAGTGGCATCCCCAAAGAATCCTTCTCCTGACAGCATGATCTTAATCCCTAATGCAATTCCCGCTGCAATTAGAAATATTCCTAGGGGAAGAAACACCTTTAGCGGGTTAGCGTAATAGAAGAAGCGGATTATGGTTGGCACAACCTTAATTGGATAGCTCCATGAAATAAATGATTTACCCGTTTTTCTTTTATAAAATACAACCGGAACCTCTATAATACGCATGTGTTTGCTGCTTGCATCCATGATTAACTGCTGTGTTTCATTGTAATCCGAGATCATCTCAAAATCTTTGAGATAGCGTTTGCTAAAAGCCATAAGCCCTGTCTGGGCATCAGTTATTTTAAGGCCGGTAAGTTTGCTCACTAAGTAACTAAAGAAGCGGTTACCTATCGCTCGATAAAAGGGCATGGCGTATTTTAGCCCACCGCATAAGCGGCTGCCAAAGACGCAGTCTGCCTTGTCTGCTAATATGGGCTGCACAAGCTTATCGATGTCATCAGGGTCATGCTGGAGGTCAGCGTCGATTTTGACGACTACATCCGCGCCCATTTCATAAGCCCTTTGTAAACCAATACGCGTAGCAGCGCCCAATCCGCGGTTTTTAATATGCGAGATTATCTTGCTTACTTCCGCCTCTCTTGCCACCTTTGCCGTCCTGTCAGAGGAACCATCATCTACTACGATGATCTCTACCCAATAAGTTTTATTTTGGCTGATATAAACCTTCTTTATCTTATCAATGACATCAACTATCGAAGCCTCTTCATTATAGGCGGGTATAATAATAATTACATAAGGGTATTTTTCCAGTGTCATAATATCCTCCTCTTTAGCCTGCATAAGACTTTTCCCACTGCATTAATCATATAATTTAACTCTTTTTTTGTTAATCCGGGATACATGGGCAAACTTACAATGGAGTCGGCTATGCGTTCAGTTACCGGCAAATCTTGATGCGAACTTTTATATCTTTCCACATAGTATCTTTGCAGATGAACAGGGGGGCTAAAGTGTACTGACGCCAGAACGCCTTTTTTTCTTAAGCCTGAAACAAAATCCCTTCGGGAGATATCTCTTACTTTAAGGGTATACATCTGATAGACATGCCGGCACTCCTTTAGCTCTATGGGAAGATCGATTTCATCAAACTTAAGTTTTTTATTTAAATAAGCAGCATGTTCTCTGCGCTGCGCATTCATCGTATCAAGTTTCTTCAGCTGTTCAACGCCAATAGCTGCTAAAATACTGCTCATCCTGAAATTATAACCTGCAAAAGTAGCCTCTCTAAGCCAGGGGTCTTGAGTATACTCTCGGTCATATGCACTTTTTGTAATACCGTGGCCAGCCAGCGCCTTTATCTTATCTGCAAGTGCATCATTGTTGGTAGTAAGCATCCCTCCCTCGCCAGTAGTTATATTTTTGGTGGGGAAGAATGAGAAGCACCCAATAGAAAAACTACCGGTTTTTTGTTTCCTGAAAGTGCCGCCGATGGTCTCCGCAGAATCCTCAATAACTTTTAATTTATGTTGTGCGGCGAGTTCCATGATTTTATCCATAGCGCAAGCCTGGCCTGCATAGTGCACAACCATGATTGCCTGGGTACGCGGGGTAATCCTGCGCGCAATATCAAACGGGTCAATGTTGCAGGTGCCGTATTCTATATCCGCAAACACCGGAGTTGCCCCGGCTTTTACTACCGCATTTGCAGAGGCAACAAAGGTAAAACTGGGGAGGATAACTTCACCTTTAATTTCCAGGGCTTCCACGGCCAGCTGTAATGCCGCGGTGCAGGAGTTAAGGGATACTGCCCTTTTGACTCCGATATATTTTGCAAATTTTTCTTCAAATGCTGTATTTATCGGTCCATCAGTGAGCCACCCCGATTTTAGTACCCTGTTAATTGCCTGTAATTCTCTTATATTGAAGTTAATTTTACAAAGCGGGATTTTCATCGTATCTAAAGCTCTTTTTTGTTAAAGCCGTTTTCCAGGATAAAGTCAATGTATTCGTTGATCCCTTTTTCAATATCATAATCTGCTGCATATCCCAGGATCTTTCTGGCCTTGGTATTATCCAGGGCGCCTCTTTTGGGCCTGCGTTCATCTGAAGAGCTTGTTTGAATAATGGCTTCGGGGATTCTTTTCTTAATTATCTCTGCGAATTCTTTAATACTTTTTCCTTCCCCTCTGGTTATGTTGAATGTTTCATTCTTGGCTTTGTCGGAGAGGGCAGCAAGCACAAATCCATGGGCAGTATCTTTAACATAAGTAAAATCAATTCTTTCTTTTCCTCCATCATGCAGGGTAAGCGGTTTACCGCAAAGCGCTGCATTAATAAGGATTTGTGTTACCCTGCAGTTGGCATCAGTGGGGCCGTACACCGCAGAAGGCCTGATAACAGTGTATTCCATTCCGAACTTTTTACCAAAGGCAGTGGTAAGAATTTCTCCCGAGAGCTTTGTCCCTCCGTAAATATCTATTGGGCGGGTGGGGTGATTTTCATCTGCCGGTTCATATTCGAAATCTCCGTAGACAAAACTGGATGAAGTAAAGATAAACCTTTTCACTGAATCCGCCTGCCTTAAACATTCAAGTATAGTTACCGTACCGTTAAGATTTATTTGGATTGCTTCTTCGGAAAACTGATTTGATGCCTTATGAATGGGAATAGCGGCCAGATGCAGGACTATATCGGGAGCAGTTTCTTTGAGGGCTTTAGCCAGAGATCCTCTATCGCGGATATCCCCTCTTATCATGCAGGTTTTATTCTTTAGGTCGTTTAATCGGTATCTAAGATATGTTGCATATGAGCTTTCCAGCGGCGGGATGTAGTTTAAAAAGGCATCGTATAAGGTGACATCGATATTATGCTCAAGCAGCTCTTTGCTGATATGGTATCCCAGGAAGCCGGCTCCGCCAGTGATCAGAATTTTCTTTGCCATTATGTTTATTATGCTTGTTTTTTTGGCTAAAAGGATAATTAATTTATTCTGCAGCTTGAGCAGAGTAGATTAATTATATTATAAATAAACATGGTATGCAAAGTATTTTAGCCCCAGATTTATCCTGGTGTCGGTTTATTTGTGGTATAATTAAAAATATCGGGAATACAATAATAGCATGCTAAAAATAAAGAGGGACGCCTAGAGGGTTAGATGAGCGATGGAGGGGCTTAGATTGCGCAGGTTATTTCTTATATCATTTGTGGCCCTGCTCTTTTTTTGCCTGGGGATAACCATTTATTCTAACATCCTAAGAAGCCCTTTTCAGTTTGATGATATTGAGTTTATCGTTGAGAATAGCAGTATCAGAAATATCGCGAATCTGCCTTTGATATGGAAGTTCATGCCTACCCGCTTTGTAGACTTCTTTTCTCTGGCCCTGAACTATCATTTTGCTAGGCTGGATGTTTTCAGTTATCACCTGGTTAATATCTTTCTGCACCTGGTAGTGTCATTGCTGGTTTTCTGGTTCGTACGACTTATTTTCTCTACTCCTGCTATGCAAAATGAGAGGCTGGTGCAGTATAAAAATAAGATCGCTTTATTTGCCAGCCTTATATTCTTAGTTCACACCATTCAGACAGAATCAGTGACATATATACATCAACGCTCAAGTTGCCTGGCAGCCCTATTCTATTTGGTCACTCTTTGTCTATATGTAACTGTCAGGTTATGGGGGATAGAGCGTAAATTCCCTTTGCAAAGGCGCATTTTATTTATACTATCTTATATAACTATGCTCGCAGGGATGTTTACCAGGGAAAACGTAATTACCTTACCCCTTGCCATACTCTTATTTGAATTCTGCTTTTTTGGCTCAGGCAGGCAGCTAAAATGGCAAAGGCTAACCCCCTTTCTAGCTGCCTTGCCGGTTATCCCGCTTACCATGTTCTTAACCAAGCCTATCACCCTGTTACATTTACAAAAGCTGGGTGATGCTCCTATAAAAGGCTGGTATTATTTCCTGACGCAACTAAATGTCAAGTTTACTTACTTAAGGCTATTTCTTTTTCCCGTAAAACAAAATTTTGATTACGATTATCCGATATCCAGGAGTTTATGCGAACTACCCACCTTTGTTAGCCTGATTGCATTAATTTTGATTCTTTTGCTTGCCGTAAAAATGTTTCGCAGATACAAATTATTATCCTTTTCTATTTTCTGGTTTTTCCTGGCATTGTTGCCAGAGTCAAGTTTTATACCGCAACCCGATGCTATATTCGAACACAGGCTTTATCTGCCATTGGTTGGCCTGTGCATTCTTTTAGTTTACTGCGTATTTTATCTCTTCTCCCAAAGGAATATAAAACTTGCAATAGTCTTATTTTGTATCATGGGAGTTATTCTTGCATATCTGACTTTTAAGAGAAATCTTGTTTGGAGAGATGAGGTTTCTTTGTGGAGCGATACAATCACTAAATCTCCTGATAAGGCGCGTCCATATAATGAACGCGGTAATGCCTATGCTAGAGAAGGTAACTATATTCAGGCCATTGCAGATTTTGATAAGGCAATTGAGATTGCCTCCAGGATGCCTGAGAACCCTTTACATGTAAACTCTATTCTTGCCAGGGTTTATTATAACCGCGCATATATATACCAGAAGGTGGGGAGCTTTGAGCGGGCTATGGCTGATTACAATCGTTCTCTTAAAATAAACAGTGCCAACCCCAGGGCTTATAATAACCGGGCAGCTATTTACGCCATGAAAAATGAATATGATCAGGCTATTACTGACCTTAGCCAGGCAATACAAAACGACCCGCATTTTATTTTGGCATATTCAAACCGCGCAGGGCTATATCTAGAAAGAGAGAAGTATCTGGAGGCAATCTCTGATTTTTCTAAAGTCATACAGATGGATCCTAATCTCAGCCAGGCATATTATGGCAGGGCAGTAGCTTATCTGAATATGAGTAATCCTCAACAGGCAGAACCTGATTTCAAGAAGGCAATGCAACTTGAGGCGAGCGCAGGAGAGAAGAAATAAATCTTGATAATGCTAAGGGGGGGATAGATTTTTCTTCTTTACAAGCCGCTAAATTGTGGATATAATAACACTCCGATTGCCAAGCTTTTAGAAAAGGAAGCTTATTATGAAAAATAAGGTTTTAAAATTTGGTTTACCTAAAGGGAGCCTGCAGGAGGCTACCTTCAAGATGTTAAAAAAGGCCGGTTTTAACATTAATCTCTCTAGCTCGCGCTCATATTTTCCTTCGGTAGATGATCCAGAGATACAGGCAGTTTTATTGCGCGCCCAGGAGATGTCGCGTTATGTGCAGGATGGCGCATTGGATTGCGGTATTACCGGCAACGATTGGATACTTGAGAATAATTCCGATGTAGTCAGGGTTACGGATTTAACTTACGCCAAACAGAGCCTGAATAAGGTTAGATGGGTTTTGGCAGTGCCTGAAGGCTCAGGGATAAAAAAGGCAAAGGATTTAAATGGCAAGCGCGTGGCTACTGAACTGGTAAATGTAACTAAGGATTACTTTAAGAGAAATAAAGTTAAGGTAGAGGTAGAGTTTAGCTGGGGGGCAACTGAAGTAAAGGTGAGCGCGGGTCTGGTCGATGCGATAGTGGAGCTAACCGAAACAGGCAGCTCCCTGCGGGCAAATAAATTAGTTGAAATAGCCACCCTCTGCGAGTCTACTACTCAGCTGATTGCTAACAAATATGCTTATAAGGATAGCTGGAAAAGGGCTAAGATGGAGCAGGTAGCCTTGCTTTTGCAAGGGGCAATTGCCGCAGAAGAAAAAGTTGGCTTAAAGATGAATGTTAGAAAAAAGGATCTTAAGGCTGTTTTAGCAAAGCTTCCGGCATTAAAAAAGCCTACTATTTCCGGCTTAAGTGATGATGGCTGGTTTGCTATTGAAACGATTATTGATGAAAAGGTTGTAAGGGTGCTTATCCCCGTTTTAAGGCAAGCAGGCGCCCAGGGAATTATTGAATATCCGCTGAATAAGGTTATTTGTTAGGAAGTAACACCCCGCGCCTATGAGGAATTGCGCGGGTGTGCCCTTGCGGGCTAGGAGAGTTTGTCATGCCTTGTGGAAAGAAGAGAAAAAGACAAAAGATTAAAACCCATAAGCGTAAGAAGATGCGTCGTCGTCTTCGCCATCTGAAGAAGAGGGCTTGGGGTTAAATTTAAGTTTGCTTAGAAGGATCTCTTTGAAGTTCAGATATCTTAACAGCTTAGTCTGTCTTTGCCTTTCATTGGCCTTGGCCGCTCAAACTGCCCAGGCTTTAGACGTAGATAAAGAAGACGCCCAGAGTTTAAGCCATTATATTATGGCTCTTTATTGCGAAGATCTTGGCGATATAGACAGAGCCATTCTGGAGTATCGCAAGGCTTTGGAGACTGATGCCCAGAGCTCTTTACTGCATTTAAACCTGGCGTTAGCTTTCATTAGAAAGAACGATCTTCCTTCGGCAATCATTGAGTTAAAACAGGCTATTCAGTTTACCCCGGATGCTGTAGAGCCGCATGCAATATTAGCGTTGGTTTATACGACGCAAGATAAGGCGGATTTGGCTGCGCAGGAATATACGCTCGCGCTTAAGAATGCAGCTAAGCTTGAACCGAAGAACATTGAAATTTACAAAAGTTTAGGCGCAATCTACCTGCAGCAGGGTAAATTAAGGGAAGCGGAGGGTATTTTTAAATTAATTGCGGGGCTCTCGCCGCTTGATGCGCAGGCGCATTTTTATTTAGGCAGTATTTATTATGATTTAAAAGACTACGCTGCTACTGAAAAAGAGTTTAAAGCAGCAATAAAATTAAGACCTGATTATCATGAGGCCTTGAATTTCTTGGGATATTTCTATCTTGAGCAGGACAGGAATATTGATAAGGCCGGTGCGATGATCAAGCAGGCTTTAGGTTTTGACCCGGAAAACGGCGCTTATATTGACAGTCTGGGGTGGTATTATTTCAAAAAAGGTAAATTTAAAGAAGCACTGAGTTATTTGGAGCAGGCAATATCTTTCTTAAGCGATCCGGTTATATATGAACACCTGGGCGATGTTTTTATGAAGCTGGGCAATCCTGATAATGCAAAAATAAATTGGGAGAAATCTCTGAAACTGGATTCCAGCCAGGAAAAAGTAAAAGAAAAACTACTTAAAGTTTGCCAATAATGGAAAACAAGAAGTTGTCAATAGGGGAATTAGAGGTTAAAGCTAAAGAGACCCGGCGCTTAATTATTGAAATGCTGGTAAAGGCCGGCTCAGGCCATCCCGGGGGAAGCCTTTCTGCCACAGATTTGGTTGTGGCGTTATACTTTAATGTTTTGCGCTTTAATGCGAAAGACCCGCTTTGGCCACAGAGGGACCGTTTCCATATGTCTAAAGGGCACTGTTGCCCGCTTTGGTATGCGGTTTTGGCGCAAACAGGCTATTTTGAGAAGGAGGAGTTATTCACCTTGCGGCAATTAGGTTCAAATCTCCAGGGGCATCCGGCACGTACTACTGCGGGTGTTGAAGCAGCATCTGGTTCACTCGGACAGGGGCTTTCTATCGGCTTGGGGATGAGCTTGGCGGCAAAAATGGATAAAAAAGATTATCGTGTTTATGTTCTATTGGGCGATGGAGAGATACAGGAGGGGAATATTTGGGAGGCTGCCATGGCCTGCAGCCATTTTCGCTGCGATAATCTCTGCGCAATCCTGGATTCTAACGGCTGCCAGATTGACGGAAAATGCGAAGATATAATGGGGCTTGAGCCGTTAGCTGCTAAATGGCAGGCATTTGGTTGGCATGTAATTGAGATTGATGGTCATAACATGCAGCAAATATTATCTGCTTATGAAGAGGCGAAAAAAATAAAATCCAAACCTACAATAATTATTGCACGCACTATAAAGGGTAAAGGGGTTTCATTTATGGAGGGGGTAATAGGTTTTCACGGCAGGGCTCCTACCCAGGAAGAGGCAGAGAAGGCTCTAAGGGAGCTGGCATAATGGCAGAGAAGCTTTATCAAAGGGATGTTTACGGTCAGACATTAGTCAAGTTGGGGGCGCAAGATAAGAATATCGTAGTCTTAGATGCCGATCTTTCCAGCTCTACCCGTACAAATCTTTTTGCTCAACAATTTCCCGAAAGATTCTTTAACCTCGGCGTGGCAGAACAAAATATGATGGCGACAGCCGCAGGGTTAGCTAGCTGTGGAAAAACCGTCTTTCTTTCTACCTTCGCTGTATTTGCCGCAGGCCGCGCCTGGGATCAGATAAGAGTTTCTATAGCCTATAATAATTTAAATGTTAAGGTTGTTGCCACGCATGCGGGTATTACCGTTGGCCCTGATGGCGCAAGCCACCAGGCCTTAGAGGATATTGCCTTAATGCGCGTGCTTGCTAACATGAATATCATTGTCCCTTGCGATGCTCCTCAGACAGCGGATGCGATTGTCGCTGCCGCAAATACTCCAGGGCCTTTTTACATCCGCTTAGGCCGCGCAAAGGTTCCCACTATTGAGAATAAAAATGAATTTAAGTTTGCCAAAGCCCAGTTACTCTCTGAGGGCAATGATCTTACTATCATTGCCTGCGGAATAATGGTGTATGAAGCGCTCTTGGCAGTAAAGAACCTGGCGCAAAAAGGGATTAAGGCGCGCCTGATTAATATGCACACTATTTGGCCGCTGGATAATGAGGCCATAATTAGAGCCGCGAGAGAAACCAGATTTCTTGTTGTCTGCGAAGAGCATAATGTTATCGGAGGCCTGGCCTCAAGTGTAAATGAGGTAGTTGTTGAGAATTGCCCTAAAAAAGTTATTCATCTTGGTGTCCGTAACCGCTTTGGCCAATCAGGTGAACCAGAGGATCTCTTAAAGGAATACAACTTGACCAGCCTGGATATAGAAAAAGCGGTTTTATCAAATATCTCCTAAGTTTAAATATAACTTCATGAAGCACTGTCGCTTGCCTTTGGTTATCAAGTCTTTTGCCAAATTAAATCTTTATTTGCGGGTTTTAGCTAAACGCAAAGATAATTTTCACAATCTGGATACCCTTTTTGTGCGCATTAATCTGGCGGATACAATTATCCTTAAAGGGCGTAAGGGTAATTTGGTCACGATTAAATGCAACAGCAGGCATGTGCCTAAAGATGAAACTAATCTTTGTGTCCGCGCCGCAGAATTATTAAAGCAGGAGTTTAAGTTAAACCTTGGCCTTGAGATAGAGATTAAAAAACGCATACCCGTCGGCGCAGGCTTGGGGGGAGGCTCCTCTAATGCCGCCAGCGTACTTTTAGGGTTGAATAAGTATTGGCATCTTAATTTATCTAAGGAAAAGCTGGCAATTTTAGCAGCTAAATTGGGCAGCGATGTTGCCTTTTTTGTCCACGATGTAAAGTTTGCCTTAGGCAGCCAGTGCGGAGATAAAATCAAGCCTTTGGCTTTTTTAGATAAGGTCAAGCTTTGGTTTATTCTAGTTTATCCCGGGATTAAGGTTTCTACTCCGCTGATTTATAAGAAATTTGATCAGTATAGGTCTGGCCGGCATGCAAAGTTGCCTTATTTTAAGGATATTTCCGGGTTGACAAGGCAGCCGGCTGGTGCTAAAATACCCTTTCCTGAATTGCTGAAAAATGGCTATCGTATTGATGCAAAGTGCCTGATTAACGATTTAGAAGCCATTACTAGCAGTCTCTATCCAGTAGTTAAGAAGGTAAAAGAATCGCTTTTTGCGATGGGGCTTGAAAGAGTAATGATGTCTGGAAGCGGTCCGGCAGTTTTTGCGATTTGCAATTGCCGATCACAGGCCCAAGATTTAAGCAGTAAATTACGAAGAAAACATAAATCTTGGCAAGTCTTTCTAAGTTCTGCGATTTAGCCCGCGTAAGCCTGCCTATTTTCTTTTTTATCGGCAGACAACCAGCAGGCAGGGAGGTAAGTGATGGAGATAACAGAAGTTAGGGTAGTGTTAAAAGATTCCCCGGACAAGAAATTAAAAGCTTACGCCACAGTAACCTTTGACAATGTCTTTGTGGTAAGGAATATTAAGGTTATTGAAGGAGCTACAGGCTTATTCATTGCCATGCCCTCCCGTAAGGTAAAACATCCTTGCCCTAAATGTTCTTTTAAGAATGAATTGCGTAGCAAATATTGCAATCAATGTGCTGCGGCCTTGCCAGTTGAAGCTGTCCCGCAACGCGTGGAAGAGGCAGCAAACAGCCAGTCCGAACACAAGGATATAGCTCATCCTATAACGCAGCAGTTTAGGGAGTATTTGCAAAAAAGAGTCCTTGAGGCCTACGAACAAGAGAAAAATAAGGCTAAGGCATAGCTTAAATACTTGCCTGAAAATGCAAGTGCCTACCGGCTTAGGAAGGTAGGAAAGATATAATTTCTGCCCGGTAGTGTAATGGCAGCACATCAGAATTTGGGTCTGACTGTCAAGGTTCGAATCCTTGCCGGGCAAATAGACAGATAATATGAAGAATAATATCGCAGTAATAATTTTGGCAGCAGGAAAAAGCACGCGCATGAAATCCGAGACGCCCAAGGTAATGCATAATCTTTGCGGCAGGCCTATGCTGGGTTATGTTTTAGACCTAGTCGCATCCTTAAAACCTAAACGGGTAGTTACGGTCCTGGGGTTTAAACAGGAATTAGTACGCAAGATCATTCCTAAAAGGGTAAATATATCCATTCAGAGGAGATTGGTAGGGACTGCGGATGCGGTTAAGGCGGGTCTGGCGGCCTTAAAAGGATTTCAAGGCACTGTGCTTGTACTTTACGGGGATAGCCCGCTATTAAAGAAAGAGACGCTTAAGAAGCTTTTGGATTACCATGCAGAGAACAATGTTGACGCAACGCTATTAACTGCGCAATTAAAAAAACCTTCCGGATATGGCAGGGTCATGCGTGATAAGTACTTCAGCATATGCGGCATAGTTGAGGAAAAAGACGCTGATGAGGTGCAAAAAGATATAAAAGAGATCAATACCGGGATCATGGTATTTAAAAAAGATGCCCTGGAGAAGAATTTGAAATATATCCGTACAGATAATCGTAAAAAGGAGTATTATTTGACGGATATAATAGGCATTTTGGCTAAAAAGGATTATCTGGTTGACGCGGTAAAGATTGACGATCCTCAGGAGGCGCTGGGGATTAATACCCGGGACGAATTAGCAAAAGCAAACTCCCTTATGCAGGAGAGGATCAACAAGAAATTAATGCAGTGCGGCGTAACGATTATTGATCCGGCATCTACTTTTATAAATTTTGGTGCCAGGATTGGCATAGATACCGTGATTTATCCCTTTACAGTGATTGAAAGGGATGTTAAAATTGGAAAACGTTGCTCCGTAGGCCCTTTTGCGCACCTGCGTGAAGGTGTCGAGCTCAAAGATGAAGTGACGGCAGGCAACTTTATCGAAATGGTGCGCGCCAAGATCGGCGCAAAAACTTTCGTCAAGCACTTCTCTTACATCGGAGACAGCTCTGTGGGTTCCTGCGTAAATATCGGTGCAGGCACGGTCACGGCTAACTTCGATGGCCTAAAGAAGAATAACACGGTTATTAAAGACAAGGCTAATATCGGCTCAGATACTGTAATTGTTGCTCCGGTAACAATCGGAAGTTCTTCGGTGACCGGGGCAGGTTCAGTAATTACTAAAAATATCCCGGATAATACAATTGTTGTAGGAGTCCCGGCGAGAATTCTAAGGAAGCGGGGAGGAAAGAATGGATAAGTTAGCTATTTTTAGCGGTAATGCAAACATTGATTTGGCTAAGGATATGTGCAAAGATTTAAAAGTAAAATTACAGGATGCCTTAGTCGGAAAATTTAGCGAAGGCGAGATCCGGGTAAAGATCAATGAGAATGTGCGCGGCAAAGATGTTTTTATAGTACAACCGACATGCCCGCCGTCAAATGACAATCTTATGGAGTTATTAATTATGATTGATGCCCTGCGTCGTGCATCTGCCCACAGAATTACCGCGGTTATCCCGTATTTTGGTTATGCGCGTCAGGACAGGAAGGATCAGCCGCGCGTGCCGATTACCGCAAAGTTAGTAGCTAACCTCTTGACGGTCGCCGGGGCAAGCCGGATTTTAACCATGGATTTACACGCCGGCCAGATTCAGGGCTTCTTTGATATTCCGGTAGATCATCTTTTTTCCGTTGGCGTGTTTGTAGATTATTTTTCTAAAATGAATATAAAGGATTTAGTCGCTGTTTCCCCTGATGTGGGGAGCATTAAGATGGCCAGGGCTTATGCCAAAAGAGTTTCCGCGGGGCTTGCCATAATTGATAAACGCCGGGTTTCCCCTGAAAAAGCGGAAGCCGTGCATATTATGGGAGAGGTAGAAGGCAAGAATGTGATTATTATTGACGATATGATTGCCACGGGCAGCTCTTTGATTGAAGCGGTAGAGGCATTAAAGAAGGCCAAGGCCAAGACCATCTATGCGGCGATTACCCATGGTGTTTTGTCAGGACCAGCAATCGAGCGCATTGATCAATGTAAGGGTTTGGAAAAATTGCTTATTTCTGACAGCATCCCTTTGCCGGCGGAAAAACAACATGAGAAGATTCAGGTGCTTTCAGTAGCCAATCTTTTGGCTGAAGCAATCAAAAGAATACACAATGAAGAATCAGTTAGCTGTCTATTTGACTAAACAAGCACCGTAAGTTTTTATTTAGCGAAGTCCTTGTGAGCGTAAGCGAACAAGGATGAGCCTGGCGCAAGATCATGAGTCGGGAAGAGTAATTACTAATAAGGAGAAGTAAGACAAATGGAAGAGATATTTTTAGAAGCAGAATTAAGGGAAGAGAAGGGGAGTGCCAGGGCTAGAGAATTAAGGAATAAGGGTTGTCTGCCGTCAGTAGTTTATTTCCACGGTAAAGAAGCCTTATCTATAAAATTCTCTAAGAGCGCGCTTTTAAAGCTGGTGCATCAGCATCGCCTGGAAAGTGTTATTATCAATCTTAAGATTAAGGATGATAAGAAGACTAAGGGTCGGCCTTGTCTGGTTAAAGAAATTCAATATGATCCAGTAAGCGAAGATATTATACATGTAGATTTTAATGAGATATCCCTGACCGAGTCAATCAAGGTCAATGTTGCAATAGAGGCCAAAGGTGAGGCTATTGGCGTCAAGCAGGAAGGCGGCTCATTAGAGCATATACTCTGGGAGGTGGAGGTAGAATGTCTGCCCACGAATATTCCTAAGAATATTGAAGTAGATGTCTCTGCGCTTAAAATGGGAGAGGCCATCCATATTAAAGACATAGTGTTTCCTCCGGGAGTCAAACCTTTGCATGATCCGGCGGCAATTGTTTTACATGTTGCTGCGCCGATGAAGGAGGAGGTAGCGGTTGAGGCAGTTGAGGGTGAAGAGAAGCAGGAGCCGGAGGTAATAAAGGAGAAGAAAGAGGTTCCTGTTGAAGGCGCTGCTGCGGCTGATGAAGCTAAGGGAAAAGAGAAGGAGAAGGATAAGAAGTAAGCTCCTGGGATTGTAAGGTATTAGCTAAGATAGAGGGTGCGGGGTGAAACTGATAGTAGGGTTAGGCAATCCCGGATTAATTTATACAGCCTCTCGGCATAACATAGGTTTTGCAGTAGTAAAATCTATAGCCCGTTTATTAAAAGTTGCTCTTAAAAAAGATAGCCCGATTGCGGCTGTAATTGGCAAAACTAATTGTAGCCAGCATAATCTGGTATTAGCTTTGCCGCAGACCTTTATGAATTTAAGCGGCTTGGCGGTTAAGGCCATGCTTAAGAAATTTAAGGTCGGGCCGCAAGATATCTTAGTGGTCTGCGATGATCTGGATTTGGAGCTGGGGCGCATCAGGATCCGGCCACATGGTTCAAGCGGAGGGCATAAAGGGCTGGCTTCAATTATTGAGCAATTGGGCACGCAAGAATTTAATCGTTTGCGTATAGGTATTGGCAGGCCGAAAAACTCGGCGGATACCGCACGTTATGTATTGACGGGTTTTTTACGTAAAGAAAAAGCGGCGATGGAAAAGGCGAAGGAAGACGCCGCTAGCTGTTGTTTGAGTTGGGTAGAGAATGGAATAGCACAAACTATGAACATATTTAACACAGGGACGCCCTGCGCTAAGTAAACACCCGGCGCTTATTTGGATTGCGCCGGTGTTCTCTAACTGAGAAATTGCGCGGGTGTTGTCTTCGTAGACAAGGAGTAGAAATGAATAAGTATGAAGCAATGTTGATTATCAGACCGGACTTATCCGATGAAGATAAGAAAACGTTATTTAAACAAGTCGATGATGCGGTAACTAAGAATAGCGGGCAAATATCCCAGTCAGCAATTTGGGCAGAGAGGCGCAAGTTATATTTCCCTATCAATAAATTTCAGGAGGGGATTTATTATTTGGTAGCCTTTCATGCTCCATCGCAGGCGATTAAGGAGATACGCAATATATATAAGCTTAACGAAAATATCCTAAGGGTTTTATTTACCCGTATGGATATCTAAGCTGACGAACTATCTGGTTCCTGGCAGATTAGCTTGTTAGTAGGCAGATAAGGAGATGCATATGGCAAGTTATAACAAGGTATTGTTGATGGGCAATCTTACTAAAGATCCCGAATTACGCTATACTCCACAGGGTACGGCTGTAGTTAATCTGCGTATGGCAGTAAACCGTAAATACCGCACTAAGGAGCAGGAGTTAAAAGAGGAGGTTTGTTTTATAACCGCAGTGGTTTGGAATAAACAGGCTGAAACCTGCAATCAGTATTTACATAAGGGCAGCAGTGTTTTTATTGAGGGAAGGCTACAGTCGCGCTCCTGGGAGGATAATACGGGAGCAAAGCGATCGGTAATTGAAGTAAGGGCAGAGCGGGTACAGTTTATGGGATCTCCTGGGCAGGCCAGGCCAGCCGGTCAAACCAGCCAGGTACACGCAGAGGCATTAGTTGATGAGCCGAGCAGCGAGTCAACCTGGTTATCGGAAGGCGTCGATGAAGCTCAACCCTCCGAAGAGGAAGCAAATTAATTTCCATGGGAAAATGGAGTGCTCTAAATTAAGATTAAACACATAAGGAAAAGATAGGGGGATATTCATGAAGGTTAAGACCAGGGGTTTTGGTAAAGACAAAAAGATTATCAAGAAGAAAAAGGATCTGCTTGGCCCGGTGAGAAAAAGATTCTGCCGGTTTTGCGCGGATAAATTAGGCAGCATTGATTACAAGGATACTAAAAGGCTTGAGGTTTTTATTACCGAAAAAGGCAAGATTGTTTCCAGCCGTTTTTCCGGTAATTGCGCTAAACATCAGAGAAGGATCAGGGAGTTGATTAATAAGGCAAGATTTCTTTCGCTTCTTCCTTATACCCGCTAAATAAGATGGAAGTAATCTTAATCAAAGATGTAGAAAAAATCGGTAAGGCAGGCGCTGTGGTTAAGGTCAAGGAGGGGTTTGCCCGTAACTTTCTTTTTCCGCATAACTTAGCTAAGGTGGTTACTCCCGGAAGCCTCAAGCAACTAGAAGCAGAGAAACAAATTAAGGCAGCGCAGTCCGCTAAAGTTAAACAGGAATCAGAAGAAATCAAAAAACGCTTAAGTGCGTTTTCTTTGACTATTTCTGCCCTCACTCAGGGTGAGGAGAAATTATACGGCAGTATCAGCGCGCAAGATATAGCTGCAGCATTAAAAGAGGAAGGTTTTCTTATAGATAAGAATGCTATTGAAATGCCGGAGCCGATAAAATCACTGGGTATTTATGAATTAAACGTTAAACTGCATCCAGAGGTAATTGCTACGCTAAAGCTTTGGGTGGTGAAAAAGTAGATTAAAGGATAATATGCCGCAAGAATTAATTCTAGATAAACTCCCCCCGCAAAATCTTGACGCAGAGCAGGCTGTATTAGGGTCTATGCTTTTGGATGAAGAGGCAGTTTCGGTTGCTGTTGAGAAATTAGACGCCGCCTGTTTCTACAAGGATACCCACAGAAAGATCTTTCAGGCGATAAGCGATCTTTACAATGCCAACAAGGCAGTAGATCTAATTACCCTGGCGGATTCCTTAAAAAAAGACAATTCGCTTGATGCAATAGGCGGGGCAAGTTATCTTACCTCTTTAGCCAACGCTGTTCCTACCGCTGCTAATATCAACCATTATGCCGGCATTGTGCGCGAAAAATATATCTTAAGGACACTAATTAATAACTCCACTAAGATTATCACTGTCTGTCATGAGAGTGAAGGCAATATAGCCGAGGTTGTCGATACCGCTGAGAGGCTTATCTTTGAGGTCAGTGACCGGAGAAACCAGGGGTCTTATTTACACCTCAAGGAGATTGTAAAGGATTCGATTGAAACTATTGACAGGCTTTATCAGAATAAGGCGCATGTTACCGGCATACCCACAGGTTACATAGATTTTGATATTAAGACTGCTGGATTACAGCCTTCGGATTTAATTATTATTGCTGGTCGGCCCTCAATGGGCAAAAGTGCTTTTGCTTTAGGGATTGCAGAATACGCCGGAGTAATTGAGAAGGTTCCTACTGCGGTCTTTAGCTTGGAGATGTCTAAAGAGCAGCTGGTACAGAGGATGCTTTGTTCGCATGCGCGGGTTGATGCGCATAAAGTAAGGACCGGATATTTAGCTACTAGCGATTGGCCGCGTTTAACTGCGGCTGCCGGAAAGCTTTCTGAGGCTCCTATATTTATTGATGATACCCCGGCAATCTCGGTAATGGAGTTGCGTGCCAGGGCGCGCCGCTTAAAATCACACCATGGCATCAAATTAATTATTCTGGACTACATGCAGTTAATGCGCGGCTCAACCATGAATATGGAGAGCAGGCAGCAGGAGATCTCCGAGATTTCACGTTCACTTAAAGCTTTAGCCAGAGAGTTAAACGTTCCGGTTATTGCCATCAGCCAGCTATCCCGGGCTGTCGAGTCGCGCACAGACCATAGGCCGCAGCTTTCAGATTTAAGAGAGTCCGGGGCAATAGAGCAGGATGCGGATGTAGTCGTACTTATTTTAAGAGAGGAGTATTACAGCCCTACCCCTGATAATCAAGGCATAGCAGAAGCGATTATTGCCAAGCAGCGTAATGGCCCAGTGGGGACTTTAAAATTAGCTTTTATTAAAGAATTTACACGGTTTGATAACTTATCCAGAGTGGATAGCGCAACAGAATGAGTTATGCAATAAATGGTTGCGATAAAATATTTGATTTAAACAGTCTATTCCTATATAATAAACCAAATGCGTAGATTAATCCTGATATTCTTAACCTCTGTCCTGCTTTCCATTGCAACCTCTTTTATTTTTGCCGAAGAAAACACGCAGAACCAGCCGCAACAGAACACCGCTGCTTCTTCTGAAAATGTGCCTGTAGCAAAGAATGTTACCGCTATAGAAGTCCAGGGGAATAAATCCATTAGTACTAATGTAATTGTTTCTAAGATGAAGACGCGCATAGGCAGCGCTTACCAGGAAAATATTATAAGCGATGATTTAAAGAGGCTTTATCTGCTGGGTTTCTTCAGTGATATTAAAATAAATACCGAGGAGTATAATAACGGCCTAAAAGTAATTTTGCATGTCGTAGAAAGGCCGATTATAGAAAAGATCAGCTTTAGCGGAATAAACCGCATTACTATGAAGGATGAAAAGCTAAAGCAACAGCTGAAATCAAAAGAGACGCAATATCTGGATTACCCCAGCTTGACCGAAGATGTACGCATATTAAAGAAGATGTATGAAAAGATAGGGTATAGTCAGGCGGATGTTGCCTACAAGGTAGATTTGAACGCCGAAACAAACAAGGCTACGATAAATTTTAGCGTTATCGAGGGGCAGAAGGTGCGCATTAAAGATATTATCGTAGAGGGCAATAAGTCTTTTCCAAGCGGCCGTATCTTAAAGCTGCTTAAAATAAAGCGCGCCTGGTTTTTTAACGCCGGGGTTTTAAAGGAGGATGTTTTAAAAGAGGATATGGAGCGCATCAAGTCATTCTATCAGCGCGAAGGATTTACCGATGTTGCGGTAGAATACGAGGTAAAGCCTGACGCAAAGAAGGCGTTTTTATTATATATTACGATCAGGATTCTAGAAGGCAAGAAGTACTTGGTAGGGTCGGTTATGATAAAAGGGAATAAAGATATTCCCGAGAAGGCAATCCTGAGCCGCCTGAGCGAATGTGTGCCGGGTAAGGTCTTTAGCGCGGATGCGATGAAAAAGGATATTATCAGCATACAGGGATTATATTTTGACCGGGGATATATCTCGGCGCAGGTTCAGGAGTCAACCATAGTTAATTCAGATACCGGACGCGTGGATATCAGTTATACAATTACCGAAAACCAGATAGTTTATGTGGATAAGATTAAGGTGCGCGGAAATATCAAAACCAAAGATGTAGTTATCCGCAGGGAGATGAGGATTCATCCTGGGGAGAAATTCGATGGAGAAAAACTGCGCCGCAGCAAAGAAAGACTGACCAATTTAGGGTTCTTTGAGGAGGTAAGTTACGATACTGAGGATACTAAAGAGCCGGATAAAAAGAACTTAGTAGTTGATGTGAAGGAGAGTAAGACCGGGGCTTTTAGCTTCGGAGGCGGCTATAGCACGGTTGATCAGTTTGTGGGATTTGTGGAGATCGAGCAGAAGAATTTTGACTGGAGAAATTGGCCTTATTTTACAGGTGCCGGACAGAATCTAAAGCTGCGCGCCTCCATCGGAAACTTGAGCAACGGGTTTGATTTAAGTTTTACCGAGCCGTGGATGTTTGATTATCCGGTTTCTTTCGGTTTTGACATATACCGGCGCACGCATAAACGCGATACGGATGTAGGCTATGGCTATGATGAAAAGGTCACCGGAGGGGATTTGCGCTTAGGTAAAGAGATATCCGAATATCTAAAAGGCGATATTATGTACCGCTTGGATCAGATTGATATCAGCAATATTTCTGATGATGCCTCAAGCGATCTAACCTCTGAAAAAGGCAAAAACTGGATTAGCGTTATTTCTCCGGGTTTAACCTATGACTCAAGGGACAATGTCTTTGATACAAGGAAGGGCAACCTGTTAACTGCGGCTTTTGATTTTGCCGGTGGTCCGCTTGGAGGGGATAAGAATTATACAAAGTTCTTTGCCAGGGCCTCGCATTATTTCCCCATGCCAAGGGGGGCAGTACTTGAAGTAAGGGGTAGGTTGGGTTTGGCTGAGCCTTATGGCAGCACAGATAAGATTCCTATCTATGAAAGATTCTTTGCCGGTGGCGCTTACACTATTAGAGGTTATGAGGAAAGAAAGGTTGGCCCAATTGATCCAACCTCTAAAGATCCCTTAGGAGGCGCATCCATGGCAGTAGGTAATATAGAATATACATATCCTTTGTTTAGTTTCTTAAAAGTCGCAGCTTTCTATGATGTAGGTAATGTTTGGGAGAAAATAGGGGATATATTTTCAAATAAAGACGCTAATGGAGTATCTAACAGCGGAGGGCTTAAGTCTGGCGTAGGTTTAGGCCTGCGTATTAAGACCCCGATTGGCCCGATAATGCTGGATTACGGCATACCTATGGATAAAGAACCTGGCGAGAGCGACAGGAAGAGCGGGCAATTCCATTTCAGCGCCAGCCACGGTTTCTAAAATAATTAATAATTATTAACCAAGATCTGTCTTTAAGCCTGCCAGCGGCAGGTAATGGCAGAGTAGGGAGGAGAAGATGAAGAGAAGAACAATGGTTTTATGCGGATGCCTGGCAGTTTTTAGTTTGTTTCTGTTTGTAGCGAGCGCTCAAGCAGCGGATAAATTTGGCTATATCGATTTAAGCCGCACATTTAGTGAATATAACAAAACCAAGGGTTATGATAAGACTTTGAATGATAAAGAAAAGGCCTATACCGAAGATCGCGATAAAAAGGTAGCTGAACTTAAGGCCCTCCAGGATAAATTTAATTTGCTTAATGATAAAGAAAGAGAAACAAAAAAAAGCGAACTTGAAACCAAGATGAAGGCTTTTCAGGATGCTGACCGTCAGAAGCAGGAAGAATTGCGTAAAGAGCAGGATGAAAAGATGAAAGAGATACTCAAGGATATTGAAGAAGCGGTGAAGAAGTATGCAGAAAAAGAAGGATACACCATGGTTTTTAATGACCGGGTTCTGGTTTATCAGAATAAAGCCCTGGAGATTACAAATCAGATCATCGAGGCCTTAAACAAGACTGGTAAGTAAGCTAAATAAATATTTACAATGCTGCACAAAACTCTTGATGAAATAGCTAAGCTGATTGACGGTAGGGTCATTGGCGACGGGAATACTTTAATTACCGGTATCTCTGGCATTAAAGAGGCCGCAAAAGGGGATATTACCTTTTTGGCTAATCCTAAATACAGTTCGCTTATGGATAAGACTGCCGCTGCTGCGATTATCACCTCAGCAGATGCACAGAAAACCTCCAAGCCGGTTATTGTAACTGAAAATCCCTCTCTTGCGTTTGCCAAGATCATCTCTATGTTTATGCCTGAAGATGCAGGCCATCCTCAGGGGATAGACTATACCGTGGTTATGGGTAAAAATGTAACCCTGGGTAATAATGTGGCTATTGGGCCATATGTGGTAATCGGCGATAATGTGGTAATCGGCGATAATACCATAATTTATGCAGGTTGTTTTATCGGGCATCACAGTAAAATCGGAAACCAGACATTAATCTATGCGCATGTTTCAATACGCGAGCGTATCAGCATCGGTAGCCGTGTAATTATACACTCCGGCACCGTAATTGGCTCAGATGGTTTTGGGTTTGCTACGATTAAAGGCGCACATCATAAGATACCTCAGGTGGGGACGGTTGAGATTGCCGATGATGTAGAGATTGGGGCTAATGTTACTATTGACCGGGCGCGTTTTGACAAAACTGTAATTGGCCGCGGCACAAAAATTGATAATCTTGTGCAGATTGCCCACAACGTAATTATTGGAGAAAACTCATTAATTGTTGCCCAGGTGGGCATATCCGGAAGCACAATTATCGGTAATAACGTAACCTTGGCAGGCCAGGCGGGTTTAGTTGGGCATATTACTATAGGAGATAATGCGATTGTTACTGCGCAGTCCGGGGTGGCTAAGTCTGTGCCTGCTGATACCATGGTTTCCGGATACCCGGCTAGGCCGTTTATGACTACTCAAAGGGTAAATGCGAGCATGCAGAATCTGCCTGAATTATTTGATTTAGTCAAAGAATTAAAGAAAAGAGTCGAAGATTTAGAATCCAGGCTGGGTAAGAAATAATGACAAAACAAAAAACAATTGTTAATCCGGTATCGCTTTCCGGTATAGGCATACATACAGGCAACAAGGTAAATGTAACCTTCAAGCCTGCGCAGGTCTCCTGCGGCGTGACTTTTATCCGCACAGATATCTCCGGAGCTCCGCGGATACAAGCTAATGTGCAGTCATTTCTTGCGACTAAATTCAGCCGTCGCAGTTCAATTGGCAATAACGAGGTAGAAGTGCAGACAATAGAGCATCTTATGACTGCCTTGTCCAGTCTGGGAATAGACAACATCGATGTAGAGATAGATAGTAATGAGCTGCCGGGCCTGGATGGAAGCGCAATTAAGTTTATAGAGGCGCTTGAAAATTCAGGAATAGTTGAGCAGGAGCAGGAGAGGTATACGCATATAATCAAGGAGCCTATAAGTATTGAAGACGGCCCATCTTCGATTACTATTGTTCCGGCAAGAGAGTTTAAAATTTCTTATACTTTAGATTATGACCATCCTTTATTAGAGGCGCAGTTTTTAGAGGTATGCGTAAATGCAGAATCATTCAAAACTGAGATTGCTCCGGCACGTACCTTTTGTCTTGAAAGCGAGGCCTCTGAATTGCAAAGTCAAGGGTTGGGTTTAGGTGCTAATTATGAGAATACCTTGGTTGTAGGCAGGACAGGGGTAATTAAAAACCGTCTGAGATTTAAGGATGAGTTTGTCAGGCACAAGATACTTGATTTAATCGGCGACCTTAATTTGGCAGGCTGCCCTATCCGCGGGCATGTGATCGCTTTAAAAAGCGGGCATTCTTTAAATTTGAAGATTGCCCAAAAGATATACGAGCAAAGAGTCAAAACACAAGGAGCTAATACTATGGAAGGCGTCTTAGATGTCAATGAGATTATGAAGATCATCCCGCATCGGGAACCGTTTTTATTTGTAGACCGCATAACTCATTTGGAAAAGGGCAGGCGCGCTGTAGGCCTTAAGAATGTAACTATAAACGACTACTTCTTTAAAGGCCATTTTCCGGGGCGGCCGGTTATGCCCGGGGTAATCATCGTAGAGGCCATGGCACAGGTGGGCGGAGTAATGATGCTTGCTTCCGAAGAAAACAAAGGGAAACTTGCCTTTTTCTTGTCCATTGATAATGTAAAATTCCGTAAGCCGGTGGTCCCAGGCGACCAATTAATCCTTGAGGTTGAGGCGATAAAGGTAAAATCAAAAACCGGACAAGTGCGCGGCAGGGCATTAGTGGATGGCAAGGTTGTGGCGGAAGCAGACTTTGTTTGCGCATTGGTGAAAGATTAAATATGCAGATACATGCTAGCGCAATAATTTCTTCAAAGGCAAAGATAGGCCGCAGCGTAACTGTTGGCCCGTACAGCATAATTAGGGACAACGTAACTATTGGTGCCGACACAGTAGTTGGCGCGCATTGCGTAATCGAAGGCAATACTACTATTGGCAGCGCCTGTCAGATATTTACCGGGGCGGTAATAGGCAGCAAGCCGCAGGATTTAAAATTCAAAGGTGAAGATGTTTTTCTTGAGATAGGCGACAATAATATTATCCGCGAATATTGTACCCTTAATCCGGGCACAGGCCAGTCCGGCAAAACGGTTGTCGGAGACAATAACTTATTAATGGCTTATTCGCATGTTGCGCATGATTGTCGGGTTGGTAATGATTGCGTGTTAGCCAACAATAGCACATTGGCTGGCCATGTGACTATTGAGGATAGGGCTGTTGTCGGGGGCATAGTTGCCATACATCAGTTTGTAAGAGTTGGCATGCTTTCAATTATCGGGGGATGCTCTAAGGTAGTTCAAGATATCCCTCCTTTTTCTACCTGTGACGGGCATCCTGCGCGTGTATATGGTTTAAATCTTGTCGGACTCAGGCGTAAAGGTATTCCTCATCAGTCGATCAAACAAATTGACCAGGCGTTTAAATTAATATTTAACTCCGGCTTATCCGCAAAACACGCCATAGAAAAAGTGGAAAAGGAAATGGCCAAGACCGAAGAGATAGATTATCTGGTTAATTTTATCAAGAGCTCCGAGCGCGGCCTGGCTCGTTCCTGTCGCTAAACAAAAGCATAAGGTGCTCAAAATGGAAAAAATTGGCTTGATTGCTGGCAATAGGAAGTTCCCCTTGCTTTTTGCTGCAAGCGCTAAGGAAAAAGGCCATACGGTTATTGCTGTCGCCATCAAAGGTGACACCTCCCCAAAACTAAAGAAATTAGTCGATAAGATTTATTGGCTAAGCCTTAGCGAATTCCATAAAATATTCTCTGTATTCAAATCCGAAGGGGTTAAGAATGTAGTCATGGCAGGGCAGATCAGCCCGGTCAGGCTATTTAGCAAAGAGATTAATAAGAGCGCAGAATTAAAACAGATATTATTCAGCCTAAAAGACAAGAAAGCGGAAACTTTGTTTAGCGCCGTGGCGAAGCGATTGGAGGCAGAGGGTTTTAATCTCCTGGATTCCACTTCTCTTATTGAGGAGCATCTGCCTAAGAAAGGTACGCTTACAAAATTGCAGCCGGATTTTGACACCTGGGAGGACATTTATTTTGGGTTAAATCTGGCTAAGGCTGTTGCGGATTTAGATATTGGCCAGACAGTTGCGGTAAAAAGTAAGGCTATAGTGGCTGTTGAGGCCTTTGAGGGTACGGATAGCCTGATCCTGCGGGCAGGTAAAATCGGACGCGGCAAGATTGTCATTGTTAAAGTGAGTAAGCCAAAACAGGATATGCGTTTTGATATCCCCGTTATTGGTTTAAGAACTATAAAGAATCTAATTAGGGCCAGGGCCAGATGCCTTGCTTTTGAGGCAGAGAAGACGCTTTTTATTGACAGGGAAAGCAGCCTCAGGCTTGCCGATAAGAAAGGTATTTCAATAGTTGCGGTGTAGGCGATATCTATATCCTTGCAGTTAAGCGCTTCCCAAATTCCTTCGGAATTCTTTCGCAACTGCAAGGATTAATTCGGCCGACAACTTACATTCACTATCGTTCCGTAAGTTGTGGCCTCATTAAATTTTCTTGACATCAGTAAGCTGTAGTGTGAGAATAAGCATATACAAAGGAGGGTGTTATGCCACGGTTAGCAGGAACAAAGTTGACAGAATTTAAGTTGTATGCCCCTGGGGCTAAAAAGGTTGTGCTTGCCGGAAGTTTTAATAAGTGGGCTACCAACAAACTACTCGCCAAGAAGGATAGCAAGGGCAATTGGCTGGTAAAGGTTGGGCTTAAACCGGGAAGACATGAGTATAAGTTTATTGTTGATGGGTCATGGATCAATGATCCTCACTGTACCACTTGTGTGGCGAATGCACTTGGAACCCATAACTGTGTTGTTGAAGTAAAATAATTGATCTTCTCAAATGATTGTTAGCTAAACATAGGGCGCTGCTTAATAGGTAGCGCCCTTATACTTAAGAAGATCCTTGTGCTTCGCGCCAGGATTTCGCTAAATAAAAGCTTATGGTGCTCAAATATATTTATGGGCCGATAAAATCGCGTAGATTGGGGTTGTCTTTAGGTTTAAGCCTGAGCCTGCATAAAATATGCAACTTTGATTGTATCTATTGCCAGTGGGGGAAGACTGCGCAAACTGTTTCGGAGAGAAAGGAGTATGCCGGGGTTGATGAAATAATCGCTGAATTAAAATCCTGGCTACAAAATAATCCGCAACAGGCTGAAAAGTTAAGCTTTGTCACTCTTTCTGGTTTAGGGGAGCCAACATTAAATACCTGTATTGATGAATTGATTAGCCGGGTGAGGAACACTACCGGAGCCAGCATTGCCGTTATTACCAATTCTGCTCTTTTGGCAGATCCAATAGTGCGTAAGGCTATTTCAGGGGTAGATTTAATTGTCCCCTCTTTGGATACTGTGGATGCGCAGATATTTAAACAGATAGACCGTCCTCATATAGATGTAAAGTTGGATGAGATTATCGAGGGTTTAATTTCCTTAAGAAAAGAATTCCGGGGTAAGATTTGGTTAGAGGTAATGCTGGTTTCCGGGGTAAATGATGACCTCCGGCATATTAAAGAGCTAAACAAGGTAATTCAGCGCATAAATCCGGATAAGGTTCAGCTTAACTCTCCAGTGCGCTCGACTGCAGAAAAAAATGTTTTTCCTGTTGAGAAAGCTAAGTTGGAAGAAATCCGCAGGATCATAGGAAGTAAGGCAGAGATTATTTAAATACTTGCGCCTGTAGCTTTAATGAGCCCACAACTTACGGAGCCTAGTTTTTATAGTGAATAGCGTAAGTTGTTTGGGCGAATTAATCCTTTGCGTACGATGAAGATTTCGTAAGAAATCTTTGAGTGATTACGCAAAGGGCAATTGATAAGTAATAATTTGAATTTTATAATGCGCCTGTAGCTCAACTGGATAGAGCGCTAGCCTTCGGAGCTAGGCGTTGCAGGTTCGACTCCTGCCAGGCGCATTGAATGAAATACGCATATGTTTAATTTTAGAAGGATAGTTTATGTTTTTATTATCTTTGCTCTCACGTTTATAGATATAAGCGCTGCCCAGCTCTCTGAGCCCGGAGAGAAAGAAAAAAGATGGGTTTATTTTAAGCACAATTCTTTTTTGGTAGATGTGGCAGAGACTGAAGAGCAACAGGAGAAGGGCTTAATGTTTGTGAAAAGCCTGCCCCTTAATTCAGGGATGCTCTTTATTTATAGAGAGCAGGCTCCCCGGTCATTTTATATGAGGAATACCTATATACCTTTGGATATAATCTGGATAGATAAAGATAAGAAAGTTGTTTTTATCAAGAAAGATGTTGCTTCTGAAAACAACGGTGTTTATGAGACGCTTACCACGCAAGAAGAGGCTATGTATGTGCTGGAGTTAAACGCCGGTAGTACGCAAAGAATCGGGTTAAAGTTAGGGGATAAGCTGCAATTCTAATAAAAATAAACTTAGCTTATCATTTCTAAATAAAAGTGGTATAATTAGCTAAAAAGGGGGCAGAGATGGATAAGGTTATTGTTCTTTTGTGCTTAGGGTTGATTGGTTGTTCTACGGTGCCAAGAGAGAATAAAATCCTGCGCCCAGCTAGCGAGAGATCAGGCGCTGTTTCAGGCAAGGAATCAGCTGCGTATACTGCAAATGTTGCGGTTGATCAAAAAGAGGTGGATGAGCTTATTGCCATATTCAGCGCATCTATCAAAAAGAACCCTAATTATGCAGGCGCATATTACAACCGGGCAGCAGCTTATTTTCATAAACAGGATTATGATAAAAGCTGGAAAGATATCCATAAGGCAGAAGAGCTGGGGATTGACGTTGACCCAAAGTTCATAGAGCTAGTTGATAAATTAAAGAAAGCTTCCGGCAGGGACAAATAATTTTTATAAGCAACTGTCCTATCTAGGGAGGTGTTAGGAGTGGGGCTAAGGAGACTATTAAGATTATGGCTTCCTGTTGTTTTTTGGGCAATTCTTATTTTTTACCTTTCAGGCATCCCCGATTTAAAGACAGGTTTTGAATTCGATTTCCTTTTAAGAAAGATATCCCACGTTATTGAATATGCGATCCTGGTTTTTCTTCTCTATAGGGCATTTGCAGGTTCGTGCGAAAATATCAATAGATTATATCTTTTTATTTATCCGGCCAGCCTAACCCTGCTTTATGCCATATCCGATGAATTACATCAATCGTTTGTCCCAGGCAGAAATTGTTCTATTCGGGACATCTTAATTGACTCTATCGGTATACCGGTTTTCTATTTTATTAATTTTATTATATTGCGCAAGAAAATAAAGACTACCTTTTAAGCAATGTCCGGTTATCCTTGCCCCCACTGCAAAAAGCCTATTTACGATGAGGAGGCCATTTTGTGTCTTTATTGCGGAGAAAGTCTTGAGCGTACTGCAGGTTTTATGGGGAGGCTAAGATACCCCCGGCATAGGGTAATTATTATAATCTTAATAATGCTAATATTGTTAAGCTTTGCAATATTAATGGTTAAATAAGGGCACTGCGGGAATAGACAAAAAGTAGTTGATTTTAAATTACAATGGCGGGATAATAAAGTAGCCTTTAACCGCTGGCACTGAATGCTAAAGGAGAGACGCATGGACAAAAAAAGAATATTAATTTTTTTAAGTGCAGTTATTCTGGGTTTAATTATCGGGTCTTTTTTGATAAGGGGTAAGCTAAAGGGTGGTGGTTTAACTAAGTCCTATTATGCGAACGGCCAGTTACGCGAAGTAGGGACGCTTAAGAACGGCAAACTTAACGGAGCATTTAAGTCATATTATCCGAATGGCCGCCTAAAGCTAAGATGGACGTATAGAGAAGGCAAGAAAGAGGGGGTAGCCCGATTTTATTTCGAGAGCGGTAAATTACAGGCAAAGGTAAATTATAAGAATGACCAGTCAGAGGGGGTTTCTAAATTCTATTTTGAGAATGGCAAATTACAGGCAGAGATGTCTTACAAGGCCGGTAAATTGGATGGGGTATCTAAAACATACCATCCTTCTGGAGAGGTTATATATATAGACACGTATGAAAATGGTGAAATAAAAGTTCGTAAGCCCGTTAGCGGAGAGAATAAGGCAGAGATTAAATAAAGACTACGGGTTTAGTTTTGCGTAATCTCGCCTCCCCTTATATTCCTCGGCTAGCTTTCATAGATAATCAAAGGCAAAAAAAGGCTTATTTTGCAGGCAGTATCATTTAAATTGTAACTCCGCTTATCACTTGCGGAGTTTTTATTTAATGGTAGGTTAGGAAAATGCGGCCCAGGCTTTTAGTTGACTTTTAGGCTTGACATAGGTTAGCCTGGTAGTATATTCATGAATAAGAGGTAATCATGGGAAAGAGAAAAAGGGCTGCAATACCTTCTTTAATTTTATTCAATGCGCATTTAATTATATTTTTTCTTGCTTATTTTCCATGCCTGGCAGAGAACATATATTATAAGGATGGGAGAATGGTAGAGGCAGAGATAATCAACCGTACAGCAGATACTATTTGGATAGAATATGCAGGAGGATCCATAGGAATTGATGCCGAGACAATAAGCAGGATTACCAATAATGACGGTTCACTATCAAAATATGGGGTGGATTACCTGGTTGATCAGATCCATGAGTTGATAAAGGAAAAGAAATATATTGAGGCAGAGAAAAGCTGTAGTTTTTTATTGGCCTCATCTCCCAGGGATGTCAACATACGTTATCTGCGGGGCATGCTTAATCAGAAAATAGGCAATACCTTAAAGGCAATTGAAGATTACAATTTTCTTATAAACAGCGATAATGCCGACGATGCCATATTTAATAACCTGGGTACGATTGAAGTGTGGTTAAATAAATATGATGATGCGACAGATTTGTTCTATGAGGCAATAAAACGTAACGCGCAAAGAGTAGAATTCCATAATAATTTATCAGAGCTATTGATGGGCTTAGAGAAGTACGATCAGGCCATAGAGGAATATGACAAGGTATTAAAGTTAGAACCGGATAACCTGGTTGCTTTATTCAACCTGGGAGTTATATATAAGAATAAGGGGCAGTATTCCTTGGCCGGCAAACAATGGCAAAGGGTTTTGGCTATAAAGCCGGATGATGCAGATGCAAGGAAGGCGTTACTTTCTTTAAGAGGCAAGAGGTAGCAGGTTTAGCTAAAGGTTGGGGATAATACGTCATATAATCAGGCCAAAGATGAAAAGAGCTGGTTTTACTACAATTGAAATAGTAATTGTTTTAGTCATAATCGGGTTATTATCAAGCTTAGGTCTTTTTGTCTATACTCAATTTGCAGAAAAGGCAAAGAATACGGAAGTAATTATAGCTGCCGGGAATATAAGGGAAGCTGAGATAGCTCATAAAATTGATAAAGGAGAGTATGTACAGGCAAATAATGTAGAAGAGATTAATGATCTGCTTAGTTTAAGTATAAGCCCTAAGAATTACAATTATAGAGTGGTGGGGGTCAGCGACCAGGATTTTATGGTCTTAGCCAATAAGATTGATACTGACCAGATAATCCTTGCTATGAATAAGGATGGGCTTATACGTCAGGGGTATGGTAGCAGCAGTGGTTCTGGCAGCAGTAGCGCAGGTTCTGGAGGAAGTAGCAGTAGCGGAGGTTCTGGCATTAGCAGCAGTGGTTCTGGCAGCGGTAGCGGAGGTTCTGGCATTAGCAGCAGTGGTTCTGGCAGCAGTAGCGGAGGTTCTGGAGGAAGCAGTAGCGGTGGTGGTGGCAGCAGCGGCTCCGGAGGAAGCAGTAGCGGTGGTGGTGGCAGCAGTGCGGTTAGTACCAGCGTTAATCTCGATCATACTGGAGGGGGATGGTCTAATCTTGCTGCTAATGACGGAAGCGGGGCGATAATTGATGCTGCTTTACAGGATGCAATAAACCTTCTTAAGAATTCTACCTCTTCATCATATGCCTTTAGTTTAATAGAGGCTAAGGATATTACCGTTGAGTATGTAGCTTTAGGCGCAGGTATAGGAGCCTTATGGTCCAGCATGTCGAATACTATAAAGGTAAACAATATCTATTCCAGCTCTACGGCAGCCCTGGCAGCTTTAATCGCTCATGAAGCTACCCATGCAGACTATGATTATTACACAGATTTCTGGATTTCAAATACTAAGTCGCTCCATTCGGAGTTGACCGATGCAGAGATTAGCGCCCCGGATAATTCCGTAAACCAGGAATATGACTGTTTCTGCAATCAAATGGAAGCATGGAGAGAGTTAAAAAGCGGATCAGACAGCAATAATGATGCCTGGCTTAGTGTTTATAACCAGGGGGAAGATTATATGAGAAGCGTAATAAGGAGCACTTATTTGTCGATCGGACAAGACTTACCGGAGTACTAATAAGAGGGGGATAAGATGAGCTTGGTATTTAAGAAAAGTATTTATTTAACCATAGGAGCGATTATTATGTTTAATCTTTTCGGGTGTTCCGGGTTTAAGTTCAACAAATATACCAGTAAGGATAGCCGTCTTAATCTTTCTATGGATTATATAGCGGGTTGGCAGTATAGAGAAACTCGCGGCTCCTCTGATAGCTATGCGCAGGTAACCTTTTATCAATTTCAGAAAGGCAAAAAGAGCCCTAGGGTAATTATGGAGATAACAGTGAAAGACGGCAAGAAAATGCAAACTGTCCCTGCTGAACTAGATTCCGTAGCAGATGAATTGTTATCCAGAAGAATGAAATTCAAGGATGCGCAGGTGCTTTCAAAATCAACGATGAACCTTCTTAATACGCCAGCCATAGTCATTGAATTATCTTATCTGACTTTAGAAAACTTGCTTAATGTTGACTCAAAATTAATTCCCGTAAGAGAAAAGATCATTATTTTTAAATTAGGGGATAATTTTTATTTTTTAAGATATGATAGTGCTAAAGATGAGTTTGAGAGATACAATTCAGCCTTTATGCACATGGTTAAAACACTAACTTTAAACAATTAGTTTTTATAGTGAGCAACTTTTGAATGTTGCAAATTGCGTATTTTTAGGGTAAAATAAACAATCTCAAATTATATGACCATTAGCGGCTCGCTAATGGGATGAAAAGTTACCTGAATCTTGGGGCCATTAGCTCATCCCCTAACGGGCATGAACTAATGGTATCTAAAAAAACCTGAATCTTGGGGCCATTAGCTCAATTGGCAGAGCAGGACACTCTTAATGTCAAGGTCGATGGTTCGACTCCATCATGGCCCATTTATATCACAGGGGCTTAGCCTATGGAATCCCGGATATTCCCGCCTCAGTTTGAGTTTTTATTAATGTTTTTGTCTACGCATAAAAAACAAAGAATAATATCTAAAATATGAAAATAAATGAGTTAAAAGAAAAATACCAGCTGCTAAGAGACCTGATGGATTTTATCCCGGATGTTATCTATTTCAAGGATAAAAAAGGCAGGTTCGTTATGGTCAATCAGGCCCATGCCAAAGGTCTAGGGGTTAAGCCCGAAGCCCTGGTAGGGAAAACAGACTTTGATCTCTTTCCCAAAAACCGCGCAGAGAAGATGACTCAGGATGATGCGCTTGTTATGCATACCGGCAAACCCATAATTGACAAAGTGGAAAGAGCCACCCGGCCGGATGGGGTAGATAATTATGTTTCGACAACTAAAATACCGCGTTATGACAGCAAGGGCAGGGTCATTGGTTTAATCGGGATTACCAGGGATATTACCCGGCGTATGCAGTTTGAGCGGTTAAGAAAAGATAAGCTCAGCATTGAAAAGAAGCTGGAGGCCTTAGAGGAGCTTAGCGCGATGAAATCCGAGTTTATCTCCACTGTCTAGCACGAACTGCGCACTCCATTGGCGGTGATTAAGCAATTAGCTACTATCGTTTCCAATGAAGTTGTCGGCAAAATAAATAACAAACAAAAGGAGGTGTTCAGGAAAATATTGGATAATTCCGAACGCCTAAAGAAAATAATCGATGACTTATTGGATATTTCGAGAATCGAAAGAAATACCCTAAAGTTGCACTATTCGCTGGTAGATGTTGTGGATCTTATGAAGGATTCAGAGGGTTTCTTCACGAAATTAGCCGAAGAAAAGAATATCAGCCTAAGATATATTTATCCCCATGAGCCGGTCAATGTTTTTATCGACCCTGACAGGATAAGGCAGGTTATCTCTAATCTTATTAGCAACGCCATTAAATTTACTATGGATGGAGGAAGGATAAAGATAGAGGTCAAGATTTTAGAGTCAAAGGTCAGGATAGGGGTTATCGATACGGGTATTGGTATTTCCAGGACAGATCTGCCTTCAATATTTAACAAGTTTACCCAGGTCTCTAAGCTCCCGGGCGCAGAAAACAAAGGCGTAGGGTTAGGGCTTTCTATCTCAAAGAAATTAGTTGAGCGGCATAAAGGCGAAATATGGGTGGAATCTAAAACAGGCGTAGGCAGTAAGTTTTATTTTACCTTGTTGCGTTTTTATACCCTTGATATGTTAGGCAAAGAGGCGAGGGAGAAGGTAAGCAAGTTAATGAAGAGCGGAGTATCAATGCATTTTGTCAGTTTAATGATTCTTAACTGCCCCGAATTCAGAAAGAGGATGGGGTTTGGCTCGGAATCATTATTCAAAGACTTGCGCGCTATCCTTGATGCGGCGCTTAAGAGCGTAAATCTAAGAGACAGCGATAAACAGGCAATGGTGATAATAAATCCCCGGGCAGGTAAATTCAGTATTATCTTGCCGGGGGTTTCAAACAGGCAGGCAGCCAATATCTCCAATCTGCTCAAACATAAAATAAAGCAATATTTTGCAAACAATAAGGTGGAGGATGTGTTTATAACCATAGGTTCGCTTTCTTATTCCCAGAAGATTTTCTCGCATGATGACGGACTCTCCCCATCTAAATTCTCAATCAAAGAGATATACATAGGTTCAGAGATGCGGCGCTTTAAGAGGATCTCCTTTAAAACAAACATTAAGCTCTTTTTGCCCGAAGAAAAGATGGAGTTATCCGAATCCGTAGATGTATCTGAGAGGGGGATCTGTTTGATTATCAGGCGTTTATTAAAGACAGATTCACAATTAAAGCTTAGCTTTGTTTTTCCGGAAAACAAAGAATTTACGATTACGGCAAAGGTGCGCGTAGCCTGGATAAAGAAGATGGGGATGCTCTTTGGCGAGGGTGTTGATAAATATAAGGTAGGTTTAGAGTTTATCAACCTTGAGAATAAGTATAAGAAAGCTATTTGTAAAAGATTAGCTAAATTGTCTTAGGGAGCTTAAATTATGGCAAAGAAAAGAATACTGCTTATTGAAGACGAGGTTGATATGGTTTATGCCTTAACCCTCCAGCTGGAAGCGATTGATTGCGAAGTCTTAAGCGCTACGGATGGTAAGACAGGTTTGGATATGGCGCGCAAGGAAAAGCCGGATTTAATTATACTAGATTTGATGCTCCCAAAGATGGATGGATACAAGATCTGCCGGATGTTAAAGTTTGATGAAAGATATAAGAAGATCCCGATTATTATGTTTACTGCCCGGGTCCAGGATCAGGACAAGAAACTTGGCCAGCAAGTAGGCGCGGATGCCTATATTACCAAGCCCTTTGATTCCAAGGTGCTTCTGGATAAGATCGACGCATTACTCAAGAAGTAATTCTTGCTTTTCGTACTTAGAAATACGTGAGAGAAGCTTCTTTCAAGATTATTGAACATACCGCAGATATCGGCATCAGGGTAAAATCATCAAGCCTGGTGAGCCTATTTAAGTGCGCGGCTCTGGCGATAACTGCGATTTCCTCTCAGAAACAAAAAATCCAATACCCTAAGAAATATGAGATTGTAATAAAGCAAGAGGCAGAAGGTTTAGAAGAGCTTTTTGTTAACTGGTTAAACGAGCTATTATCGGTATCAAGCGCAGAGGCCCTGGTTTTTGAAGATATCCGGATAAACCAGATAAGCGAGAAATTTATTCATGCAGTTGCTATAGGGATCGATATAAGAAACTATAAGATCAATACTGAAATCAAGGCAGCTACCTATCATCAGGTAAAGGTAAAGAAAATAGGCCGCATCTGGCAGGCAGAGGTAATCTTTGATGTATGAGAAAACATCCAATAGTATCAAGTTAGAAAAAGTTGATGATTATCGCTGGCGTATACCCCAAAGCTACAAGCCGGGCATGCGCGTGCCCGGATTAATTTATGCTGACGAAAAGTTGTTAAAGGATATCTGCCAGGATAAGGCCGTGGAGCAGGTGGCTAATGTAGCGTTCTTGCCCGGAATAGTAAATAATTCTTTGGCTATGCCTGATATTCATTGGGGCTATGGTTTTCCTATCGGAGGAGTGGCAGCTACAGACATTGAGGAGGGCGGGGTAATCTCTCCCGGAGGGGTAGGATTTGACATAAACTGCGGCGTAAGGTTAGTAAAAACTAATTTAGAATATAATGATATTAAAGATAAGATTAAGGATTTGATTTACCGCTTGTTTTCCGATGTTCCTTGCGGCGTCGGCTCTGAAGGCGACATAAGGCTAGGGGAAAAGGAAGAAAAAGGTATATTATTAAAGGGTTCCCGCTGGGCAGTGGAAAATGGCTTTGGGGTAGAGGATGACCTTGAATACACTGAGGAAAACGGCGCAATGCAGGGAGCAGATGTGCAGGCAGTTTCAGGGCGGGCTTTAAAGCGGGGGAGATCGCAATCAGGAACATTGGGCTCTGGCAATCACTTCCTGGAGGTGCAGGTTATTGACCAGCTTTATGATCGGCAGGCAAGCGATGCTTTAGGGCTTAATCTAGGCCAGGTAATGGTAGCAATTCATTCTGGTTCGCGCGGGCTGGGTTATCAGATTTGTGAAGATTATTCGCGGAGTATGTTAGGCAGCCTAGAAAAATATAAAATAAATGTCCCGGACCGACAGCTTGCTTGCGCCCCGCTTAATTCTAACGAAGGCAGGGCTTATTTAGCGGCGATGAAATGCGCGGCAAATTATGCCTGGTGCAACCGGCAGTGTTTAATGCATTTAACCCGCAAGGCTTTTGAAAAAGTTTTTGGCTCCTCCTGGCAGAAATTAGGGATGTTTTTAATTTACGATGTTGCCCATAATATTGCCAAGATAGAAAAACATGAAGTTGGCGGCATAGAAAAGAAGCTTTGCGTGCATCGCAAAGGCGCAACCCGCGCTTTTGGCCCGGACCATCCGGCCTTACCTGAGAAATATAAAAGAATCGGCCAGCCGGTAATTATCCCCGGAGATATGGGCAGGAATTCATATCTCTTGGTTGGAACGCAAAAGGCAATGCAGGAGACATTTGGTAGCGCCTGTCATGGTGCGGGCCGTCTGAAATCGCGCACCTCTGCTAGCAGAAGCATTAATCCAGATATGTTATTGAAAGAATTAGAATCTAAAGGTATAATAGTTAAGGCTTCAGGACGTAATACCTTGGTAGAGGAGGCACCTGCAGCTTATAAAGATGTAAACGATGTAGTTGAGGTGGTGCATAATGCAGGTATCTCTAAACGTGTCTGTAGAATGCGACCGCTTGGGGTAATAAAGGGATAAGGTGCTTAATGCTAGATATTAAATTTATCCGGGAGAATAAAGGTTTAGTAAAACAGGCAATGGAAAACCGGGCCCTTAAGGTTGATATTGATGCCGTGATTAAGGTTGATGAGATACGCCGTAAAGCCTTAAGCGAGTTTGAAATATTGTCAGCGCAGCGTAATAAAGCCAATGATGAAATAAGCGTAATATTAAAAGAAAAAAAGGATGCCAAGGCCAAGATATCTTCAATGAAAGATATCTCCAGGCGTATTGGGGAGCTTGAGCTGCAAATAAAAGAGCAGGAGGTAGAATTAAATAAGCTGCTTTTAAATATTCCTAATCTGCCGCACTCCTCTTTGCCGGTAGGGAATGCGGATTGTAATAAGATTGTGCGCAGCTGGGGCAGGCCAAGAAACTTTGATTTTAAGCCACTTAGCCATATTGAGCTGTGCCAGAATTTAGATATTGTAGATTTTAACCGGGCAACTAAAATTACCGGTTCAAATTTTATTCTTTTTAAAGGCTGGGGCGCAAAACTTGAGCGGGCCCTGATTAATTTCATGCTGGATTTACATGCCAATAAACACGGCTATACCGAGGTCTTTCCGCCGTTTTTGGTTAATCGCGCCTCTATGCTTGGCACTGGGCAGCTTCCTAAGCTGGAAGAGGACATGTATAAGTTAAAAGATGATGATCTTTTCCTTATCCCTACTGCGGAGGTTCCAGTTACTAATATATTTCGTGATGAAATTATAGATGAGGATAAATTGCCTATTTATTATACTGCTTACACAGCTTGTTTTAGAAGAGAAGCTGGTTCGTATGGTAAAGATACCAAAGGTCTAATCCGTGTACACGAATTTGATAAAGTCGAGATGGTTAAGTTTGTTAAGCCGGAAGATTCATATGATGAGCTGGAAAAGCTGCTCGCTAATGCCGAAGAGGTTTTACAGCTTTTAGAGCTGCCTTACAGGGTGGTAATGCTTTCTACGCAAGATATAAGTTTTGCCGCCAGTAAATGCTATGACCTTGAGGCTTATACTGCCGGCGTAGATAAATGGCTTGAGGTATCCAGCTGCAGTAATTTTGAAGGTTTCCAGGCCCGCCGGGCAAATATAAGAATGCGTCGCAAAGAAGACAAAAAAGTAGATTTTATACATACCTTAAATGGCTCAGGCATTGCCTTAGCACGCACAGTGGTGGCGATATTAGAGAATTACCAGCAGGAGGATGGTTCAGTATTGATTCCTAAGATACTGCAACCATATTTAAATGGCCAAGAAAGAATTACTAGATAAGAAATTGCTTAAAGAGGCACCTTTACCCAAGGAGTCTTCCGGTATATCCGGAGATTTCTCCAGCAAAATATCCGGCTTCTCCAGCAAGGCCTTTGGCATAATCAAATTCCTCTTAGGCCTGATGCTTTTGCCGTTTGTTTTCTCAACCGCAGTATCTTTCCTGAATGAATTTACTTTGGTGAGCAATAATTTGCAAGCACTATTCTGGGGTGGGGTGATTACTTTCTTAATCATTTATTTATTTATCTGGGAACCGGCATCCATCTACAATAAAGGCCATAAACTGCTGGAGCTTGTGTTTAGTTTTGTTAAGCCCATGGTTAATGTAGCGCCTTTTCTTCTGCCGATATATACGATTATCGTATTTTTTATTTACGGAGTATTATCATTACTGATTAAGTCTAGCTGGTTGTTAGAGTATGCGCTTTTTCTGCTGGGTTTTAGCGCTATTTTACACCTGGTATTCTCAGCTAAAACCATCCGTACCAAAAAAGGGGATTTCTTAAAAGGAAACTACATATTTGGGTTCTCATTTATCTTTATCCTGAACCTTACCCTGCTTGCCTTTGGCCTGAGCCTCATTTTTAAGGATTTTTCATTTGTTAACTTCTGCAACATCTCCTTTGCCAGGGCCAGTAAAATATTTTATGCTGTCTTTAAACAGCTTTTCTTGTTTTAAATTCTGGTGGGGTGGCTGAGTGGTTGAAAGCGGCGGTCTTGAAAACCGTTGTGGGCGTAAGTCCACCCAGAGTTCGAATCTCTGCCCCACCGCCAGTAAAATTGTAGACGATAGATATCAAATATAAATTATATGAATCTAGTCCTTTATTATTTCTCGGCAACCGGTAACTCCCTTATAGTGGCAAGGGATATTGCAGCTGAATTTAAAGATGCGCAGTTGGTCCCTATAACCAAGGCACTCAGTATTGACAGTCAGGAACAGGCGCCTGCAGTAGGAATTATTTTTCCCGTATATATGTTTGGCCTTCCGCTTATCGTGGCGGATTTCTTAAAGGCAATTAAAGTTAAGCCGGATGCTTATGTTTTTTCTGTAGCTACGCTCGGTGGTTTACCGGGAAGAGCGCATAGCCTGGCTAAAAAAATCCTTAAGGCTCGAGGTATTAAACTATCATCCGGGTTTTCAGTAACCATGCCAGGTAATTATACCCCGCTTTATGGAGCTATTGCTAAAGAGCTTCAGGAAGGGATGTTTCAGAGAGAGAAGGTTAAGGCTAGGGAGATTGCGCAGTCTGTGCGCGAGCGCAGGACCGGTATTATGGAAGAGAAACCTTTGTTTGCCAACCTTTTGCTTTATACCTTATTATATATGGCAGGTTCTAGGCAGATTCCCGGTTCAGCCAAGGGGTTCTGGATCACAGATGTCTGCATTAAATGTGGTCGCTGCGCCGAGGTTTGCCCGGTTGTTAATATAGAGATAGTGGATGGTAAGCCGAGATGGTTTGATCATTGCCAGCATTGCATGGCTTGTTTACAGTGGTGCCCTGTAGAAGCTATCCAGTATAAGAAAGCAACTATAGGCAAGAAACATTACCACCATCCTGATATTAGCGAAAAGGATATCAGGCAGCAGAGGTATTGATTTTACAGTATTGATATCTTGGAGAGTTGGCAGAGCTGGTTGAATGCGGCGGTCTCGAAAACCGTTGTCGTCGTAAGGCGACCGGAGGTTCGAATCCTCCACTCTCCGCTGGAATTTTGCGTCAAGCAAAATTCCAACGGCACTTAAGCGAGCGTTAAAAACCGCGACAAGCGGTTTAGCGAGCGTAGTGCCTAGGGAGATATGATGTAGTGATAATTTTGGAGAGGTGCCGGAGTGGTCGAACGGGCGTGTCTGGAGAACACGTGAGTCGCAAGGCTCCCAGGGTTCGAATCCCTGCCTCTCCGCCAGTTAAAACTGCCCTCTGAATGGGCAACAAATTCAAAGGGCTTTTTATATGAAACTAATAGGGTTACATCTTTTAAAACTAAGTTCGAGCCGCAATTTTTTAAAAAATCTTTCTTGGGGCTTAAAATTTCCTGCCAAGCGACAGAACTTGCTTTATTGCAGGTAGTTATAAAGTTTTTGGAGGGTTCGAGCCAGCCGCCGCTATTTTTCTCTATCTCTCTTAGACGTTCCTCTAAATCTTTCTTTTCATTGAGCAAGTGCGCCTTTCTTTTGGCGTATTCTTCCTGCGTAATCTGGCGCTCAATGAAAATATCAATCAGCCGCTCAATCTTTGCGTCAAACTCTTTAACCTTATCTTTTACCTCTTGAGATAGAGAAAAAGAGGCTTTGCTTTCCTCGTCAAATAACTCATCTAAGCGATTAAACATTTTATCTTTTGTCTCATCGTCAATATAAATTTTCTTAATCGCTTCGTTTATCTGGGAAAGCAAAGCCTCTTCTCTAAGAAACTTTTTGCTGGGGCAAGGGAGTTTCTTTTTGGTGCAATGGTAATATATATGGCCTTTCTGGATTTCCGCGGTGATAGCGCAACCGCAATAGGCGCACTTGATTAATCCGGTAAAAGCGTATTTGGGCTCGGCTGGCTTATGATTACGCAGGCGGTTATTTAATACATCTTGCACTTTATCAAAAAGTTTCTTAGAGATTAGCGGCGGATGGGTCCCTTCGTATAGCTCGCCTTTAAATTTAAATATGCCGTAATAGATAGGGTTTTTCAGGAGCCGGGCGAGTTGCGATTTGCAGACAGGCTTGCCTAAGCTACCTAAAAGGCCCCACCTTTTGACTTCTTCGGTCATTGAGCCAAGGTTGTAGTCGCCTGTCGCATACAACTCAAAGATTTTTCTGATAAAAGGGGCTTTTTCTGGATCAGGGTAGATATTGCGCTCTTTATAATTGTTGAGATAGCCCAAAGGCGCCCAAGTAGGCCAGATTCCCCGCCTTAACTTTTCGCGTATTCCGCGCTTGATATTTTCGGATAGATTATCTACATAATACTTACTCTGTCCAAAGGCGATAGAGAGCATAAACTTGCCCTGCGCGGAATTATCAAAGCGAAAAGTGGGGAAGCGTAAGTCAATAATCTTAGCAATATCTACCAGATAGATTATTTTTCCCCCGTCAACAGAATTACGGGCAAGCCTGTCTGGATGCCATGCCAAAATACCGTCACAAATACCTAACTCAATCTGCTTAAGCATAAAGTCAAAAATAGGTCTGCCGGGATTCTTGGCGGTCTTTGTCTCAATAAATTCTTCCGCCACAACTAAACTTTCTTTTTTAGCGTGTTCCCTTAATTCATTGAGTTGCGACTCAATAGACAAAATCTGCCTGTCTTCATCGTCAGTGGATTTCCTTGCATAAAGATAGTATTTTGGCATAGGCATCCTCCCTCCAAAAACTTTTTGGTTCTCTCGCTTGGCAAAGATTATTTTGAGATCCTAAACAAATCTCAAAATCAGATTATTCGTCGAAAGACGAAAAGGAAATTTTAAGCCCCAAGAAAGATTTTTTAAAAAATTGCGGCTCGAACTTAGTTTTAAAAGATGTAACCCTATTAGTTTCATATAAAAAGCCCTTTGAATTTGTTGCCCATTCAGAGGGCAGTTTTAACTGGCGGCGCGTTTGCGACGAAATTAGAACCTACCATAAGGAAACTCTGATAATCTAACGCCCCGCCCCGTTGGCGGGGCTTCGTAATCTCCCGCGCCCCATTCGCCCTCGCTGGGGCTCGGGCTCATTCC